>Ga0256790_1000049_pt1 | contig 49503 bp, 34 predicted proteins | sample MC6MC0941MT_FD_190206 | JGI IMG/M metagenome (GOLD analysis project Ga0256790, IMG submission 190206) | Metatranscriptome of enriched soil aggregate microbial communities from Iowa State University, Ames, United States - MC6-MC0941-MT... | ecosystem: Environmental > Terrestrial > Soil >... | reverse complement strand
TATTTGCAGGAGAAGCTGACAGGCGCTGTCGATCTGGTGGTGCTCGAAGACAGCTATCACATGGTGACGCTCGATAAGGAACGTCACATCGTGGTCGAGCAGACCCGGGCCTTTGTGAACAAGGTTGCCACTGGCTTGCAGTTGGCCAGCGAAATTGCTTCGGGCGTCGCCCCGATCGCCGCCCAACTTTAGAAAGCTAGCCGATCGCGGCGAACTGCTGCTATTCGACGAGAGGGTTATCTGCCGGCCTCTGCGTGGCGTAGGCGAGGGAGTGGCACGACGACCGGGTCATTCCAAAGGGCGGTTTCATGAGGACGACAGCTGACGTCTGGCCTAGCAACAACTACTGGATGGCTGGACGCTCCGCGCGCGAAGCCGCTCCCGCCCTTCGCCGCAGCATGACGGCCGACGTGGCGATCGTCGGCGGTGGATACACGGGCCTCTCGGCCGCGTATCATTTGAAGTCCGCTGATCCTAGCCTGGAAGTCACTGTGCTTGAGGCCGAGACCACCGGATTCAGAGCCAGCGGCCGCAATGCGGGTTTTGTGATGACGTTGTTCGGCGCTTCCGCCGGGCTGATGAAAACCTTGCACGGAAAACAAGCCGTTCGTGAAGCCCACGCTTATATGGAGCGCGCCATCGCGGCGCTCGAAGACATGCTGCACGAGCATTCGCTCGAATGCGACTACGAGCGCAGCGGTTTTCTCAAAGTTGCGACCTCGGCCGCCTACGTCGCGCGCATTCAGAGAGAAATCGAATTCTTTCACTCCCTCGGTATAGAGGGATTTCACTGGCTGGACAGCGAACAAACGCGGGAGCGCGCGCACTCGCAGGCGTATCTTGGCGCCAGCTACCAACCGCATTGCGGGCTCATCAATCCAATTAAATGGGTTGACGCTCTACGGCGGCTGGCGCTGCAAAGCGGTGTGCGGCTTTACGAGAGAACGCGCGTGCGTCAGGTCGTGCGTGAAGCGGGCCGATATCGAATTACGACGCAAGACGGCTCAATCGTTGCCAGTCGCGTTGTTTGCGCCGCAAATGGCTATACGCATCTTCTGCCCGGACTTACATCAAAGCAGATACCGGCGTTCGCCTACATCATAGTGACGGCGAGGCTTTCCGATGAACAGCGTGCCGCTATCGGCTGGAATGGACGAGAGGGGATAGAAGATGCCCGCAACTTCATGCATTTTTATCGGCTGACTCCGGATGGAAGACTGCTTGTTGGGGGTGGCCCCGGGCTCGTGCCCTATGCGGGCAATATGGACAACGATGCGTCGCCGGCAGCGTGGAGCCATCTCGAACAATTTATCGGCGCGACATTCCCTGCGCTCAGTGGCATTGACATCGATTATCGTTGGGGCGGCGCGTTCTCCGTTACATCGGATTCAACGCCGCAAATCGGGACATTAGACGGCGGCGGAACGATATATGCAATCGGGTGCGCCGGGCACGGTGTGGCGATGACGCACATGAATGGCCGCATCATTCGCGACCTCGTCCTCGATCGAAAAACCGACCTTACCGACCTCTGGTTCGTGAACCGGCGATCGTTCCCCATGCCACCGGAGCCGCTGCGCTCGATCGCGGTCAAGGCCGTGACGACAGCCATGAAACTCGACGACTGGTGGTGCGGCCGTGGATGAGTGGGCTAGCCGACGGACGTCGCGGTGACGGCGGGCAAGACCCTGAAGCCTTTCGCGGTGTCGGAGCGCTTGACGATTTCGAGCGGTAACTTTGCTTCAACACGAACCGCCTCAGCGGTTGTCGCGCCCTGATAACCGTCATCCGCGATGGCTCGCGCCAGTGAGGGAAACATTCGCCGCGCTGCTTTCAGCAGTGGCGCGATCATATCGCGATCCTGAATCTTGGCGGATGAGACGCACAAGCCTACCATCAAACCGAGCGTGTCGACGGCGATGTGACGCTTCCTGCCCTTTGTTTTCTTGCCCGCATCGTACCCCGCGAATCACGGGCACGGGAATGGGTACGGGTAGATAGAAACACAACTGAGTCCTATGACTCAAAAAACTTCCGGACCGGCTCTGTGAGTTTTCCAGGTGTCAAACATCGGCCGTCATCCGTCGGCTACAGAAATAGGGAATGACCTCGCGCGTCTATAGCCGAACGAGTGTAGGCATAAGCCGACGCCATCAGCTCGGAATGCCGGCGCCAGTCGAGCGCGCTCATGTCGGCTGGCGTCGGCGGCACGAGAAGCCAATCTTCATGCGTGAGATGTTGCTCGAAATGGCTGCGATTGGCCATCAAGCTGCGCACCAGAACGCTTGCCGCCGATGGGGCACTAGGCAGCTTTTGTGCCGACATGGGATTGAGCGTGCGCCATATCAGTTCTCGGCGTTTCGGTAGCGCCGCATAGTCGACGGGATAGCGCTGTCTCTTGGCGGCATCGAAGCTCACTATGACGTTGGGTCCACGCTTCAAATCATGCATCGTCTCGACCGGCACATTGGCGATCACTGATCCGTCGACGAGCATGCGTCCATCCTCTGTATAGAACGGCGGCAGCAGACCAGGTATCGCTGCGCTCGCGCGGATGGCGCGCCATAGAGAACCGCTTCGATGAACTTCCGCTTCATACGCCGAGAGGTCGGCCGAGACGGCGAAGTATGGCTTCCACAAATCTTCGATTCGTACGTTGCCGTATTCCTTTTCAAGGTGAGCATCGAAATGCGTGTGATCGAGCAGCCCATAACGCGGCAGCGTGTAACGCCCCAACGCGCGGCCTTCGATGAACATGCGGTGCACACCCGCATCGATTTCGAAAGGATCCATATCCTGAACGAACGCAGCCGCCATCGCCGCGCCACCGGATGCGCCGCCGATAAGATCGAAGCCGATGCCCGCTTCCCGAAACGCGCGATAAATTCCGACGTGAGCGGCGCAATAGGCGCCCCCTCCGCAGGCGACAAATCCAAGTGCTTCACCGCCAATGAAACGCCAGAGACGCGCGACGTCTTCATCGTCACCAAGCGCAACGTGGTGATGCATGGCCGGTTCGCGTCCGCCAAGCCAATGACGAGTTCCTTGCACGACGCCTTTACGGCGATGGACGAGAACAAGCCGCCGCGACCCAGTCCGATGTAGCGAGAGGGCAAACTCTTCAAGCGCACCGAGCGGCACGGCGCTTCCGGCCGGATCGTTGAGCGGAGGCGCGACGAGCAGCAACTCGTCGGCCTGACGAACGGATTTTTCGCTCCACGCCGTCAGCGAGCGATCGGACAGAAAAACGATTGTCGAAAATCGGCTCTCGAGTGCGTTGAGAGCTTCGGTAAGGTCGTAACCGTCGAGCGATTGGGTGCCGAGCACGTCGCCAACCGCACTACTGGTTAAAACAATCGTGTCAGGCCGCACTTTGGCAGCATCGACGAAAGCCGTGAGAAACTCCGGAGGAATTTCTGCATTTCCGGCTCCAACGACGGCGATCGTTCGCGGACGAGAGTGGGCCTTTGCGAAACTGGCGCCGCGATTCATCTCCGCCCGCCGTGTCCCCGCCGCGAGTCTTTCGGCCAGCGTAGACGTTATTGCGCTCCATATGACCGGCGACGTCTGCGATATCGCATCGAAATCGCCGCGCGTCAGTCGGACGACGACGGAATCGCGAATTGCACGTACCGTTGCGGTTCGGACCCCGCCTGCAAAGAAGGCGATCTCGCCAATCGTCGATCCATGGGAAATTTCCGCAACCGGCTCGGAACGCCCGTCGATCTCCACGGCGAAGCGCCCGGAGATGACGACATAAAGCGCATCTGCGCTTTCGCCTTCTCGGACGATACATGCACCGCGCTGGACGGGAACGGGCTGAAGGCGCGCTTCAAGCGAGCGCAAGACTTCCGGAGCGAGATCTCGAAAGGTGGCGACGGACGCAAGGGTGTAGGGCCGAAACGACATCGGGCACCGCGTGGCAGCCTTCTCGAGCCTTATACCACAGCGACGCCACGGCGATGAAAACGTTGATGTCAAAAATGCAGAAGAAATTAGCCGGACAGCGCTTCGACATGCTCCCAGTTGACTGGGTTGTCGAACCAGACCTAGAGGTCTTTCGGCCGTACAGTACAGCTATACACGATTTTAGAAAACTGTGTATAGCGCTGCGCACATGAGCCGTCGGACGCCCGCATCTATGATTTTGAAGAGCTCCCGGCGCTGACTGCAGATTGTGCGCAACCGCGCGGATTCGGACAAGGCAACGGTACGGCAAGCTAGGAGCAGAGCGAGGGTTGTTCCTCGCTAGCGCATCAAGCGTCATGGGAAGTGTTTAGCGCGCCCTCTTGGTTTACCCGGCCATCTTGGTCTGTCTTTCGGATCGAGTATCTCACCGCCAAAGCGTTCGATAAACTTATGGGCGTCTTCTTCGTCTTCAAAGCACCAGACGTTGACGTACTCAGCACCTCGCACGAATGTATGCCCGCGCGGCGCGAGTGATAGGTCCTCGCAGAAGGCCCGCACTTCATCATGCTTCCTGCCTGTCGTGAGGTTCGCAGCAAGGGCAACCTGATACGGCCACCCCTCGTCAATCTGCCAACTCTTGATTTCGCCCTTGCGTCTGACCATTTCTTGCGTATAGAACAAAACAAGAACAAGAGTCAACGGGAGAGTAAAGATGTCGCCAGCGCGCAACCTGATCGATCACGATCAACCCACAACCCAGATGCTGCTCGATATTCGCAAGCGCATCGTTGAAGAGACTGTCTCGATGAACCCTGCATTCGACTACGAAGGCTTAGACGAGGAAATCGCTCAAGCGCTTATCGACCTATCGCACTACGGCGAGCGAGATCGAGCGCACCTCACTCGCTACGCACGGGCTCGTGCCAATCAATTCGTTTGGATGCGCTTTATCGCTTAGCGCTTGGCGCGGTTTATTCGCTGGCGCACATATTCTATGAACGCTTCAACTTCATCGAAGTTCTTGAAAGCGCGCCTCGGCACTATAATCCCTGCTGCCGGTTCGACCCAGATCACCAATACATTTTTCGTCTGCGTGATGTCTTGGACGACCGCCCAGTCATACGAAGCTTGGCTATGCTTTCCCGTCATCTCGACTTTCGCATCACTTAGGTCGAGATGGCGATCGCCAAGAATTGTCCAATCGTCGTTTAGATAATGGCTCTGAAGAAAAGAGCTGAAGACGAATCTACAGGTTAACCAGATCAGAAGCGTTACGGACACGCCTTGAATGAAGGACGCTTGATTGAAGTCTGGAGGCCCCAGCTTCGCAGCAACTATCGGAGAAGCCAGCACTAAGAGGCAAGCTGTCGCCGCAAGCAATCCATAAAGCCATCCCGTCGCCCTTTTGGAGGCGAGTCTTACAAAAGCAACCCAGTCGCTTCGCTCAACCCGATAGTCTATCGAAATCATTGTCGCCCTCACTCTGTGGCGAGATCCTATGCGGCAATGAGCCGACACAGTCGATAGGAACTGCGGGCTTTTCCCAGGTCGCCTTCGAACACCATCGACTTGAGTATGCACCGCACCCTCGCACGCATGGGCGCGCGTAGAGGTGCCTAGAGGTGGCCTGAAAGGCCTCCCAGAGGTCGCCTTTTCGAGCGCTAAGGCGCTTGGGCGATGTGCGCCGCGTCATACCACCCGGCGACCGGCCCCGAGGCGTCAGCGAGCGAATGCGATTTGCATACTCAACTGTGGTTTCGAGCCCTGCGCGAATCTGTTGTGTTCATTCGAGAGAAATTCACAAAGCGACGCATCAAGCGCGCAATCATCAATTCAACGGATATTCGGAAATGAAGCTGACTTTTAAGTCGTCGCACCTTTCCATTCTAACTTTCCCGACCATTGAGCTTCCGGATTTTACTCTTATCACCGGCCTCAATGGCACAGGGAAAAGCCATTTATTGCAGGCAATAGCGGCCGGAAAAGTAGTGGCTGACAATGTCGGTGACCATCGCAACGAGATCCGTCTCTTCGATTGGACAACGATGGTTCCGAAAGATACAGGCGGCTTTTCTAGCTCTACCTTGACAGAGGAGCGTTTAAATCTTTTCAGACAGTTCGAGGCCCTAGCAGCAGAAGGTCGCGAGAAAGTCGATTCAGCCGCCCGCAGTCTTGGCGTTACCGGTCCCGAGGCAGCCAATTTAACGCAATTCTTGGCTTTAAATGTAAGCGAACTATCTGAACTCGTGGGCAGTGAAGAACTGGGCAAAGCCGCCAAAACCGGAATAGATCGCGCGGTACTTCAAGCGAGCCAGCGGCTACTAGCTAAGCTCCCCGCCAACTCTGACGCACGCGATCAGATCGCGTCGATTGCAAAGAATTCTGGTCGGCCCATCATAGCGCTCACGAAAGAAGATTTCTTGAGTGGCCACGTCCCGTCGTGGGGTACAGCTTCGGCGTTCCAACAATCGTTTGCGCGCCTCTTTGTTGCATATAGGGATATAGCCCTAAAAAACTCGATCAAGCAGCTTCAAAAACATAAAGGACGCCCCGGCGTTGAGTGTCTTACGGACGAAGAATTTGTTCGGGATCACATGGTGGCGCCGTGGGTTTTTGTAAATCAAGCGATCCGCGATGCGGGCCTTGATTTCGAAATCAATCATCCAGACGAGTACGATCTCTCTTCCTACGAACCGCGATTGATGAAGCTGTCCAGCAAAGCTGAGATGAAATTTTCGGACCTATCATCCGGCGAAAAAATTCTTATGTCGTTCGCGCTCTGCCTTTACTATGCACAAGATCGGCGACAGGTCGCTACTTATCCAAAAATTCTGCTACTTGATGAGGTAGATGCGCCCTTACATCCATCAATGTCCCGCAACTTAATCGAAACTATTTGCAATATTCTGGTTGGAAAGCACGGTATAAAGGTCATCGCGACAACGCACTCTCCATCCACTGTTGCGCTTGCACCCGCTCAATCTCTTCACGCTATGCGATCGGGCGAGCCGGGTCTCCACAAGATTAGCAAGTCCCAGGCTCTCAACATCCTAACGGTCGGCGTTCCGACGCTATCTCTGTCGTATGAAGGTCGAAGGCAGGTGTTTGTAGAAAGCTCTGTTGACGCGCAGATCTACGGGATGATTTACGAGATTTTGAAGAGTCGGATTTCTTCGGAGCGATCATTACAGTTCTTAGAGACCGGTATAAAGAGCAAGAGCGGGGAGCTTAACTCGGGCTGCGATGCTGTTAAAAGTGTTGTCAGCAAACTCTCTACAGCAGGCAACAATTCTGTTTTTGGACTAATCGATTGGGACAAAAAGCACGTCTCAACCAACCGCGTTTTTGTACTTGCGGAAGGAAGGCGAGACGGTCTTGAAAATGCAATACTTGACCCCTTGCTTATTGCTTCGGCATTGGCACGCGAAGGGCATCTGCCCGAACCGTTCAAATACAGTTATTTTGAATTTTTGAACCTCCCGAAAGATGAGCTTCAGCTCGTCGTAGATTCTGTCCAGAAACATGTGCTTGGACAAGAAGCAGTGGATAAAATCGAAGCTTCATACCAGGGCGATTTCGCTCTGCATCTTGATCGTGCCTATCTCCACACTGACGACCACAATCTCAAAAGTAAAATACGCGAGGCGTTCAAACCATTAAACAAGTTTGATCCCTCACCCGGCCTCATGCGACATGTGACTAGCACTGTTATGCGAGACAAGCCCGAGTATATTCCCGTCGATTTCTTTGAAGTCTTTAATAATTTGCTCGCGTGCGAGAGCCATATCGAGGAGCTAATCATCTCGTCAACGCTGCCATCAGCTTCTTCCGATCCTTCTCAAAGTAAGGCCCCTTAAACCCGGCAGCCCGCAACTTCGCGCGAGCGACTTTCTCGTTCATGCCTAGCTCCTTGCTAGGTCTGCTGCATATATTCGTCCAGGTTGCTTAGCCATGACTTCACCTCCACGTTGAGGCGTCATGCTGAGACGAATCGTGCTCTGGGTCAGGTGCGTACTTGCACCCAGCGCCTGACCTCTTGTATGAAAGCGCTGCTCACGCCCCTCGCTGAGGTGACAAAAACGTAGCCGAAAGCTACGACGTGATCTGCGCTCATGCGCAACTGTTTGTATTTATTTGGTCAGCCGGCTTAGCACAGTGGTAGTGCACCTGATTTGTAATCAGGAGTCTGAGGCTCCCGCCCGCTACCCAGGTAAAAGCGTCACGATGTAATTCGCCGCTGCAGCACTCAGCCATACGGCTACGTTAGCCGTGCCCAACAAAGAAATGTTGCCCGGCGAAACCCTCGCGAACGCTTCGCAAACATATGACACGTCCTCCACTTCCCGGCCCATCCCAGACGGAATTCGATAAGCCGCCTGAGAATGCGCAAACTCCAATGTTAAGGTGTGCAACGCACGACCATAAAAATCAGCGATGCGCGTGATACAACTCGTTACAATGGCTGTGCGGCTCACCTCTCCTTGAACGCCATTGCGAACTGATCAGCCAAAGGTTTCATGAAGTATGACAGCGCCGTTCGCTCGGCGGTCTTGATGTGGACCTCGACCGGCATACCGGGAATAAGCGCAAGCCCGTCGAGTTTTTCTTTGGCTTCGTGCGTCAGTGTAAGGCGAACCGCATAGTATTCAATTGTGCCTTCTCCACCTGTCCCGGAGCGCGATTCGGTAACAAGGTCGGGCGACACGCGCACGACAGATGCCGCCACCTCTGGCGTTGTCCTGTGATTGAAGGCGCTGAAACGGATGAAGGCCGTCTGGCCGACGTTCACCTGATCAATGTCCTGCGGCGGAATGCGCGCGTCGATTACAAGCCGATCGGCTTCGGGGACGATCAACATAATGGTCTCACTCGGCGCGATAACGCCGCCGACGGTATGCACCAAGAGTTGATGCACAATGCCATTTTGGGGAGAGCGAATATCAGTGCGCCTAAGCTGATCCTCGGCCGCGACGCGGCGTTCGGTGAGTTCCGCTTCCTTCGCCTGCTGGTCCCTGAGATCCTTGGAGACCTCAGCTTTGGTATCCTGATCGAGCTGAAGAATCTGAAGCCCCGTTTCTGTGATTTTGCCTTTTGCCTGCGCAATTGAGGCGACGACCTGCGCAATATCGCCTTCGAGCTGGGCAACCGTTCGTCTGGCTGCGGTGATGCGCTGCATACTCACCAGCGCCTTACGGTCCAGTTCGATAAGCCCAGCAAGTTCCTGCGTGGCATAGTCAGCTTCCTTTTTGCGAGAGATAAGCTGACCTTTGAGACCGTCGATTTCTTCCCTGAGCTGCTCGATGCGTTCTCGCAACTGAGATTTTTGGCCTTCGCGTGCCGAGCGGCGGCTGTCAAAGAGCGTTTTTTCACTCACCATTATTTCGGCAAGCGTTGAATCCGTGAGCCGCTTCCTTAAATCTTCTGAAAATGCAATCTCGGAGCGGTCATCGCGTTCTGCGATCAGGCGCGCCTGACGAACCGCCGTCTCATCAAGTAATTTCAGGATCATTTTAAGGTTAGCGCGCGTCACCGTTTCATCGAGGCGGACAACAACGTCGCCGGCTTTCACGTGAGAGCCATCCTTGACCAGGATTTCTCCAATGACGCCGCCTGTCGGATGTTGCACCTTTTTGACGCTGCTATCGACGACGAGCGTACCTTTGGCCAAGACGGCGCCTGAGATCTCGATACCGGCAGCCCAAACGCCGATACCGCCGAAAAGCAAGGCAATCACGATCACACCGAATATGAGATACACGCGAGTTTCCCGAAATGGATCTCCTATTGGCGGACTCTGAAGTTGCTGGTTCACAATCCCTCCGCTTGCAGGGATGTGGTATTTGTTGGCAAGTTGAAGGGCGACGATCTCCCCTCCGAATGACGGACTTCTGGCGCCACGGTCCTCAGAATCGACCGCAGCACGTCTTCCTTATGTCCGAAAGCGCGCACTTGCCCCTTCGCCAATGCAAGCACCATATCGACGCCTGCCAGGGCCGATGGTCGATGGGCAACGAGGATAACGATCCCTCCGCGCCGGCGGACGGAAAGGATAGCGTCCTTCAAAGCAACATCGCCCTGAGCATCGAGATTGGAGTTCGGCTCATCCAGGATGACGAGGAAGGGGTCGCCATAAAGAGCACGCGCCAAAGCCACGCGTTGTCGCTGCCCCGCAGACAGCTTTGTTCCACCGTCGCCAATGCGCGTATTGTATCCGGCGGGCATAGCGGTGATCATCTCGTGGATACCTGCAAGCGTCGCCGCTGCCATTACCTGTTCGGCAGGCGCGGTCTTGTCAAGGCGCGCAATGTTTTCCGCGATCGTTCCATCAAAGAGTTCGATGTCCTGGGGTAAGTAGCCGATGTCGCGGCCGATGCGCTCTTCCGCCCACTGATCCAGCGTCGCGCCATCGAGACGAACGCTCCCGCCGCGCTGCATTGGTGCCCAAATTCCTGCTAGGATCCGGACAAGGGTTGATTTGCCGGCGGCACTTGGACCGACGATGCCGAGTCCGTCGCCGGCATCGAGCCGGAAAGTCACTCCAGCAACAACGGGATTAGTTTCGCCAGGCGGCCCACCATACAGATCCGATACCGCCAAGAAGCGGCTGGGACGCGGCAGATCCAGTTCGATGTCTTCGTTGGGCATCAAGGTCAGCAGCTTATTCAGCCGAGCAAGCCCCTGGCGCATAGCAACAAAGCTTTTCCAGTGCGTGATCGCGACTTCGATCGGCGCCAGAGCGCGCGACAGGATAATCGAGCAAGCGATCAGCGAACCCGCTGACAGCTCACCATTGATCGTGAGATAAGCTCCAAGACCGAGAATACCGGACTGGAGAAGAAGGCGTAGTACTTTTGATGCGGATCCGATGCCGTTCGCGGCATCGCTCATGGCGAGTTGGTCGGCGAGGTATTTTTCATTGAGCGTCTCCCACCGCTCGACCGCGCGTCCTCTCAGGCCCATAGCCCGTAGCACTTCCGCATTTCGCCGCGCATTTTCTCCAAAAGATTGCCGAACGTTGCTGCTGTGGCTTGCTTTCCTCGATGGCGTTTTGGTTCGGGCCTCAGTAATTAGCGTCAAGATGATGAGGAGAATGCCTGCGCAAATCGCGAAGAATCCGAGCGCGGGATGCAGAGCGTAAATGAGTGCTATATAGACCGGCAGCCATGGCATATCGAACAATGCCGTAGGCCCCAGCCCCGAAAAGAAGGTACGCACCTGGTCGAGGTCGCGCATCGGACGCATGGCATCGGTGCCTGCCTTCGTCCGTAGCGGCAGCAGCATCTCGATCTTAAGCACGTCTCCGCGCAACTGCCGGTCAATGCCAAGTCCGATCCGGCTCAGAATACGAACGCGTGCGAAGTCGAGCGTGCCGTACGCTGCGTAGAGAATGATAAGTAGAACCGTGATACCGACAAGCGTCGGCACGCTACGAGACGGCAGAATACGATCGTAAACCTGGAGCATGTAAAATGATCCAGTAAGCACGAGCGCGTTGATGACGGCGGAGAATAGAGCTACTCCAAGAAATGCCAACGACGATTTCGCAATTGCCTTGCGGACTGTCATGGGACGTCTACGCCCTACCACTCCAATTACGTAACCGTATCAATTACATTGGACGTCGCCGAGGTTGAACTTGCCGGCCTTCGTGTAAATCCTTTTCGGGGCCGATCCTTGTAGACGGTTGCTCCATCAGGCGGCTAGCATTTTGCTAGCGCCGTCACCGGGCGTTATGCCAATTACGAGCTGGCACAAATTGGATATCGCACTACTTGGAATACCTACTAATATTCAAAGCACAAAGTCACCCGATTGAAGGTTTAGGTGACCCAGCAAATCGATCTGGAAATTATGAGATACGGTCGCGTTATTGGTGTTTCCATCGATGATCGTGTGCTCTACACCATCGATCATCTCGTAGTGGTACCCAAGATGACCTTGGCCGACGTTGCCACTGGTTTCCTGTCCATCCCACGTGAACGCCTGGTTGCCGTTCTTGTTAATGTTGGCATCGATCAGGGACAGATCAATGACATCGTTTGCGCCTGTACTTATGTTGGCGCTAACAAAATCCGTTATTTGATCCCGGGTGCTGGCGCTGTTGCCCATTTCATTGAGATTGGTGAAGAAGAAAGTGTCGGGCCCGGTACCTCCGGTGAAAACATCAGCGCCCAGTCCGCCGGTGAGAGCGTCATTACCTGAGCCTCCTATGATGGCGACGCCTTCGGACTGATTGTGTAGGTTGATTGTCACTGCATTTGTCGCCGCTGCAGCTGATACCGTCTCTATATCGATGATACGGGTATCGGTTGCGCCGTTGAGCGCCGTCGATGTTGCCGTGAGTCGGATCGTATCAATCCCGGTACCACCGTCGAGATTGTCGCTTCCAGCGAACCCCACGATGGTGTCGTCACCGGCGCCGCCGACGATCGTATCGTTGCCGGTTCCTCCGGTGATGATGTCCGCAAAGCCGCTCCCTGTGATCGTTAAGGCTTCGGTCTGGTTGTGCAGATCAACGGTTACGCCTGTTGCGGCGGTTACCGCCGATACGGCTTCGACGCCGCTGATCTGGGCATTCGTTGTGCCGATGAGATCCGAATCGAGTTGAAGAGTGTCTGTGCCGGCGCCACCGTTTACCGCATCAGTTCCAGAAAACCCGATAATCGTATCGTCGCCGTTGCCCGCACTGATCGTATCCGCTCCGGTGCCTCCCCTTATCGTATCAGCTGACGCGCTTCCTGAGATCGTGAAGCCCTCAGTCTGACTGTGCAAATCGACGGTTACACCTGCGGCTGCAGTCGCCGCCGATATGGCCTCGACGTTCGTGATTTGGGCGTCACTGGCCGAGTTCAAATCCGTCGATGTCGCTGTGAGCTGCACGGTATCGGTACCGGCGCCACCGTTGATGACATCCGCGCCGATAAAACCAATAATCTTATCATTGCCTCCACCACCCGCTATCGCATCGGCACCAAGTCCGCCGGTGAGAGCATCGTTACCTGAACCACCACTGACGGCGAATCCTTCCGACTGATTGTGCAAATCGATGGTCACAGCGGATGTCGCCGCCGCAGCCGATACAGCCTCTATATTGACGATCCGAGCATCGGTTGCACCGTTGAGCGCTGCCGATGTCGCCGTGATTTGAATCGTATCAATTCCGGTGCCCCCGTCGAGATTGTCGCTTCCAGCGAGCCCCACGATGGTGTCGTCACCGGCGCCGCCGACGATCGTATCGTTACCGGTTCCTCCGGCAATGATGTCCGCAAGGGCGCTCCCTGTAAGGATGAAACCCTCAGTCTGATTGTGCAGATCGATACTTACGCCTGTTGCGGCGGCGGCGGCCGACACGGCTTCCACGTTAGTGATCTGGGCGTTCGTCGCTGTGGAAAGGTCCGCATCGAGTTGGATCGTATCTGTGCCGGCGCCACCGTTGACCGTGTCAGTCCCCGCAAACCCAATTATTGTATCGTCGCCGTTGCCTGCGTTTATCGTATCGGATCCAGCGCCGCCTGTAATTATATCGGCTGAACTGCTGCCGGTGATCGCAAAGCCCTCGGCCTGACTGTGCAGATCGATGCTTACACCTACCGCTGCGGCTGCTGCAGATATCGCCTCGACGTTCGTCACTTGACCATCGGCTGCCGAGTTCAAATCCGTCGATGTCGCTGTGAGCTGGATGGTATCGGTACCGGCCCCACCGTTGATGACATCAGCGCCGACAAAACCAATAATCTTATCGTTGCCGACACCACCCGATATCGCATCCGCAACGCTCGTTCCGGTCACCGTATCATTACCACCTAGTCCAAAAGTCACGGTGGTTCCACTCGGTACAGCGATTGTGTTGCCAGCTGGAGTACCCGAGTTGATGGAGAAGGGCTGAGCAAAAGAATTGCCTGCCGCATCTTGCACGATAAGCCAAGGCGAGGACGAAAGGGAAATTGCTGCTGCCGTGGTAACGACTCCGGTATCGGCATCAATGGTCAGGCCATTCATCGTTTGAACGGCGCCGGATCCGGAGGAATCGGCCGCGAAGAAATACTTAAAGGCAGTACTGTTGGGATCACCAACCGCTGTGACCGTTCCAAGTACCGTTCCAGCCGCGATAGCATTCGTACCGTCAAAATTGGAATTGGCGAGGGAAAAACGCCAACCCGTCGGCCCGCTTTTATCAATGGTATATGGCGAGGCAACTATTGTAGGAGGATTATTGAGCAGCAGAGAAACCGAGTGAGAGCCAGAATTCTGCACGCCGACGTCCGGCCGACCATCGCCATTGAAGTCGGCCACCGTCAGACCAACCGGTCCTGACCCTGTCGCAATTTGTATCTGGGGCTGGAATGTGGTGTCGCCGTTACCGTATAGAACCGAGAGAGTATTCGATCCGCCATTCGTAACCAGGAGATCGAGTTTGCCATCACCATTAAGATCCTTGGTCGTTGATCCGTCTGGAACGCTGCCAACGGCGTAAGAAACAGCTGATCCAAAGGTGCCGTCTCCATTTCCCTGTGCCACAGATACGGTGCCGGCCTCAACGTTGGTGAAAATCAGATCACTTTTGCCGTCGGAATCAAGATCCTCAATCGTGACGGAGGAAACGTTTCCTGATGCTTGAACTTTAGCAGCTTCACCAAATGTGCCGTCGCCGTTGTTAAGGTAGATCTGCACATCGTTTGCGTGCCACGCCTCATTGGCAAAAGCGATATCGGGCAGATGATCTCCATTTAAGTCTGCTGCTGCAATAATAATGGGATCGCCGTCTGAGGAAAGCACGGTTGACGGCGCGAATGTCCCATCACCGTTGCCGATCAAAATCGATACGCCACTCCTGTTGGCCGTGTTGGCAACAGCCAAATCCGGTTTGCCGTCCGCATTAAAATCGGCAATGGCAGAAAAATTGGGGTAAGTGCTGTCCGTCTGGGACACGATCTGCGGCTGAAATGTTCCATCCCCGTTGCCAAGAAGAGTGCAGATCGTTCCATTTCCAGCATAGGCTGAAGCCGCCAGATCCAAATTGCCGTCGCCATTGACGTCGCCAATGACCAGGCCCATCGTACCGTGGATACCATTTTCAACCGTATAGGAAACTGGCGGTTGAAATGAACCATCGCCATCGCCAAGCAGGACGGCTACGGTGTTCGAAGATGATATGGCAACCAAATCCTGCTTACCATCTTCATTGAGATCTTCGCTCGCTATGCCGTAGCCCTCGATTCCGGTGAACGTCGCAAAGTCTTGCAGTGCGCCGCCTGGCAGTCCGTTGCCCGCTAAGTCTGCAACGTGGGCACCGGTAAACTCCAAAGCGACTGAGCCATCTCCCGTTCCGGTGTTGACGCTCACCATATACTGGGTGCCGTTGCTGCCAGACACTTCTGTCACCCCGCCGATGCTGGCGCCGCTGACACCGGAACCAGCGAGTGAAAACTGACTCACGTCAACGCCGGCAACAGGCTCGGAGAACGTCAGCATGTAGTGAACGGTACCCGCATTCGTCATCGGCGAGTCGATCGCCGTGATGCTCGCGACAGGTGCAGTTTGGTCAACTATCGCCATTGCCAACTCCTATCAACTCGATTTCCGTGCCGACTTCAGGGGGTAATTGGCCCAGACCGACCGCTGAACACTTGATGATGATGTCAAAGGCCATAGGCTGGACAGACGAAGGAACGCGCCTCGCCGAACGGGCAATTTCTCCGCAAAGAACGAGTGTGTTCTCAAGCAAAGACATACGGTTGCGCATTCTCTGAAAATCATTTTTCCAGTGTCGGGACGCACGTAAGCGTCGCCTTTTCAGCCCTGTGATGTTCACGGGATCTCTCATCCAAAATTCAGATGCACTTTGCCGTTTGATCTCAGAACTTGAGACGGTCTCAAAGAGAGCGTATTCTGCAAGTTGATCGCCGTCGTGATATCAATTAATCAGGAAAAAAATTTCATCGATCAATATCTGCCATTAGGAGTATACAATCGACCTCGATTTTTTAATTGAAGCCATTTATCGCGCTGGTGCCGATCCCCTCGAGTGGGCGAACGTATTACGACAGCTCACTACATATTTTAACGGCGCTTGCGGAGCTATGCATGTGGGCGACAACGACGGATCTGGATTCGCTTTTGGACTTACACACAATCTCAATTCAGATGCCGCGATCGCATATGCCAGTTATTATTACTCAATCAATCCGCTAAACGCGCCCCTGAATCGCGTGCCTGTAGGTAAGGTGGTAGGCGACCATGAACTGGTGCCGAGAGAAACCTACCAAAACAGCGAATTCTTTCACGACTATAGCGCGAAATTTGGCTTGAACGGATCTGCCACTGCCGTACTCGGAAATGACAACGGGCACATTGCTTGTCTCGGAATTGTCACTGCGAGCGGCACCGAGCCGTATTCCGAACAGGACTTGCGACAGTTCCAGAGGCTCGTCCCACACATCCGCCGTGCGATCGAGCTTAATCGCCAATATGCTACGCTCAAGGCGAATTGTGATGTCGCTCACCATGCACTCGACCAGCTCGAAGTGGGTATCATTCTCCTGGACGAGACGGGTCAGGTTCTTCGCGTGAACGCCGCAGCTGAGGCGATGATAAAACGGGGGATTGGGCTCTCCATTCGTCAGCGACGCTTAAAAATCCAACATGTCCCGTCTAATGCGAGATTTCATGAGTTGATCGACGAAGCGATCAAGCGCTATGGCGAGCATGGTGGGCCGCTAGCACTATATAATTCCGACAATCAAAGACCCATAACAGTACGAGTTATTCCCTACCTTGGGGAAGGCTATGCCGACGTCCCCAATGTTCGTGCGATTGTATTTCTAAAAGAACCTTATTTGCGCGGGTCGGACAGTGTTCAGCAAATTGCAGAGACATATGGATTGACAGGAGCCGAGACCAACTTCCTTCAGAAACTTATCTACTCATCCGATATCGAGGCGATTGCTGACGAGTTGCAAATTACGACGGTGACGGCGAGAAACCACATGGCGCGCGTGCTAGCGAAAACGGAAACCAACAAACACGCAGAACTTGTCCGCGTAGTTCTGTCTGGCCGACTGCCATTGTTGAATCAATCTCAAAGCTAAAAACAACGCTGTCGGACAGCGTGCCAAGCTTCAGAATTTCTTGAACCATCCGAGAACGACGCCCCAGGATCTGACGGTGTTCGAGGCAAATACCGTGGAAAGCACCTTGACCTTCGCTGATGCCGCGTACTCCGGCATATCATAGTTGAGGACTCCTCCGACATAGAGGAATTCTGCACGTCGCTGGTTGGCCGGAATTACTGTCGCCTCGACCTGATCATCTTCAACTTGAACTGCATAGAAGCCTGTCGCCCCGATTTGGAAGCGTCCAATCCGCTCAGTGACCGCGAAATCGAGATTGAGCAGATCACCGGTCGTAAAATGGGTAGTCGGGTTTTCGAGATAACTATTCCAATAGAACTTGGCGCTGAATTCGGTACCCTCAGAAATAAGCGGTGGCGTCGTGTAGGTCACCGCAATCGTTGGAGCAAAATCCCAGATCCCGTTGCCGATGCTCAGGGCGCGTTGGGTCGGACTGGCAGCATCGTAGGTGCCCGCAGGCACAACGATACCGAGCCCAGCAAGAACTGTCAGACCCTCAAGAATAGGATATGCACCGGAGAATATTGATTGGCGTAAGGTTCCAAATGATCGCGACCAGTCAATTTCAACGTATGGGTCACCGGCTCCCAAGCTGCACTGGCTACTGTCGCTAGCAAATAGGCGGCCGCATTGATTGCCGGCGGGAACGGTCGCGCCAACACCGATCGAGCCGCCGAACAGCACGGCGTCGAACACGTAGTAGAGGAACGGCCCGCCGATTTCCTTGTTTATGTGCGCCTTCGAGAGAGCGGAGATTCCCCGTCCATCGGCATCTACGAAATCCAGAGTGCCAGCCGCAAGCAGATTGACGCCTCCATATAGACCGGACGCCGGCATCATTGCCGATCTTATATCAGTTCCACCGATCGGACCGGCAGCAGTCGGGCCTTCGATGGCAAAGGCCGGATGGGCAATGACGACGCAGAGCGTTGCCCATAGAAGTAGACGAAATCGCTGCATGCATCCGTTACCCCGCGTAGATAGGATACGAATAGATCGCCTTACGATTCTTCTCCGTTGCTATGAAGCACCAGTAACCGCAATTTTTAGTGCTTCCTGCTGCACCACGAAGAAATTTCCAGCAACGTGTTCATTGCTCTCATCACGTTTTCTTTCGAGCCGTTCGATCACGATGAGCTTAACATCTGAATGTCGGCGCGCACCTGCGCCGTCTTCCTGACTATTTCATTTGCGCACGAACTGACTGGCAGAACGGCACTCGCAAGTGCACCGCTCTTCTCTCTGAGATCAGTTAGCGCGACTTGAAAATCCCTTTCGAACCGACGTCGATCGGTCGCAAACCTGGCGTGAATGGCACGGATTTTTTGGGGATCGATAGTTTGGTTGGGCACGTAAGTGAATTGGGCCGCGACGCGCCGACGCCAGGCTATCATTTTAGACGTCCGCTTGGGTCCAAACCCCTGAACATTCCGGATGCTCTTTGCGTCGATATCGGCAGCAGTCTCAATTCCAAAACTTGCCAACGTTGCTTTTAGAGCAGGCGTTATCCCCGGAATATCGGCTCGGGCTATGAAGTGGCTGTCCAGAAATGCATGAAATCTATTATCGCGATCATGGTCCCGAAGTTTTTTGATCTCGCCATCGCGGCGCGCCTTCAGTTGCCGCCACTGAGTTAGGCCGGCGCGAAGAAATTGAGTACGACTATCATATTCGCGTTGCAGATCCCGAGCCCGAGATCGACAGTGATCCAAAGTCGCTTTCGCGGACGCGAACTGTGTTTCAAGCGCCGCCAGTTCAATCAATAAACGATCATGAAGTTCGGCCTTTGCTACCGCTATCTCGTTGGCGAGCTTTTCGGCGTCTAGATCGATCGCCCGGGCTACGGCTGCGGCGGCGCTTGAGTTGCGTTCCGTATCGCGCGCAGAATTCTCAATCTCAAACACGTGTTGAAGCCCAAACGGATCGGCTGCAAAGGCAGCGTCTCGTGCCGTTTTCAATTTTTTTCTCGTTGCCACGAGCCTGCGCTTTCGGATCTCGGTAAAGAAGAAGAATGATGGCAGGACCACAATGAGAAATCCGAAACCGAGGATGGGGAATTGCGGCGCGAAAACATATACTGCAACAAAATAGATCACCGCGACGCACCAAGTCCCCACAAATAAAGGAGGACGCTCGAGTCGAGCGATGGTCTTAGTGAGCTTTGCCACCCCCGGATCTTGATCCGTAATTTGGATCTTTAGCTCTTCAGCTTCCGTTTGCTTCCGTATCGCTTCCGCCGCCAAAGCGCCGGCGACGCCGCTCGCCCGCGTGCTTTCGTCCTTCCGCTCCTGCAACAAACTGGCTTTTTCGGCCAGCACCGGCGGCAGGGGAGATCCCTGAAGTCGGCCGAGACTTCGCTCGCTGATTGGAACCGGAACTGTGGGGATGACAATGCTGCTGATCGCTTGCCATATCGGCTCAAGATCGATCTCCGGCCCGCCGTTTGCCCCAGCGTCAATAAAGTTGAAGAGATCAATCCCGGACCGTTGCTCGAGCTCGCACCACGGACAAATTTTCAGGGCTGTCACATACTCATGAGCTCTGTTGAATTGGCAGACGGTTAAGTCCGAACGCAGGCTCGCCAACGCCTTCGCCCAATCAAGCGCCGTCGGTCTTTGGGATTGAGAACCAGCGGGAGGACCAAATGCACGCTCAAACAAGTGCGCCACAGATTGATTGACAGCACGGTCAATTGCGATGGTATTTGGAGGAGGAGCCATGAGAGTTCGATTTGCCTGACAACTGTAGGCGTATCGATACTCTTTGATCGCAACCTCGGGCTCAATCTGACCTTTTTCGTAACGTCCTGCGAACGGGTGACGACCCATAAAGAGAAGCAAAAAAATGATTACCGCTAGGCCGAAATTGTCGTGGTCAGGAGTGCGTCTGAGGCTTCTTAGGTGTCGCCCTTGCAGCTCCGGAGGAGTAAATCCCGGAGTTCCGACGTCACATAGAAACTGCTTTGTTGAGGTCGCAAACTGAAAGCTATCGCAGTCGATAATGCGGACCGTGCCATCGTGACCAATCATAATGCCGCGATCATTGACGTCGCCAACCATGATGTTCTCAGCATGTAGCACCGCGAACGCCCGCGAAATGTTCCATGCCACATGCACGAGAAACCCATAAGATGCGTCAGGAAATTTAGCTTTTCTACTCTTTGGACCGTGCAGCACATGCAGCTCGTGCCGGTTCGGCATGAACGGCATCATGAATCCTTGGAGCGATTTTCCCATCAAAAGTTGGCAAGAAGGCCAAGCGCAAACGGCTCGGACTTCTGGCGTCGCAACGCTAGTAATAGCCCACAACTTCTCCTCTCGGTCATGAGAAAGGGGGCCGTGATATATTTTGGCTACGTTATCCGGCGACGCGGTAATTCGGTAAACACTTCCCTCTCCGCCCTTTCCAATCAAGGAACCGAGGGAAACCTGGTATCCTGACTGATCGACGTAGGTGCTCATGGTTCCGAGGGAGCAAAGAGTTGGCGCGAAGCCAGTATCAATGTGACGTCGTCGTCCGTCCTCTCGGTGATGGCCGAAGAACAAAGGTAACTTTCGAGATGCCGCGAAAGATCGCTGCCATTTTCAGTGATCTTGCCTCGGCGAAGAGGCCCGATCATTCGATTGAAAAACGGCTGGTGCGCTGCCCGGGAGCGATGGTCCAAAACCATTGACTCAAGTCCGTCGCTGAACATTGCCAACGCCGAAATCGCGCGCGGCCCAGCGTCAAACTCCAATTTCTCGAGCGCATTATTGTCCGTCACAAAGTTCGTCGTATTGGCATATTCCCCATGCTGAGGCCAAAATACCCAAGTCCACTCCTGCTCATCTGTCGGGACTACGATTGCCCCATCCCCGATTTGGCAGAAGGCCGCATAGTCCGGCCACAAAACGGCGACCAATAAGGTTGCTGCATAGTCCCTCATCTCGGCTTCGGCGTTGGCGGCTTTGTCGGCGATCTGTTCGCGTACACCCTTTAGCCACTCCCGCATGACGGAATGGCTCAGCGCGTTTATAGACGAGTTCGTCTCGATCCAGGTCCGAGCCTGTTCAACCACCGAGGCCACAGCGGTTTTAGAACCCACATCGGCGGCTCTTGCCGAACCCGCGCCGTCAGAAACGGCTCCAATTAAAATTTGCTCGCCATCTCTTTCAACGACTTCAACCAGGAACGCATCTTGTCCAGGTACGCCCCGAGATTGATGCGAGGTGCCGACCACTGACGCCGAGGCTATCTGCCAGTGGCCAACCTGCTTCTTCAAAGTTCGGCCCAGCCTGAGGGCGGAGGCAACGCCAATCGCTCGGTGTCTGGACTGGAGCGTGATGCGGTTCCAAGTGAATTCGAAAGCCATTGGAACAGCTCTCGAAACTTGAGACCCTGAAGCTTCTGCGGAGATCGTGGACTGATCTGCGAAAGCTTCGCCATATCTGCTCCTTCGACACCAACTGCAAAGAAGGCAAACTTCTTCCGCTCGACGCCTTCCCTTAGCATTTTAGATGCCAGCTTTACGTCATCGGTCGGAGCACCGTCGGTAATCAGGAAGATCCAAGGACGATTATAGAGAATCCCGTGCTCTTGGTAGGTTCGCTTTCTATCCTCGATCAAGGCAATGCCCTGCAGGATTGCGGCACCCATCGGCGTGTCGCCCGTTGTGTCCAAGTGCGGCGGTGTAAAGATCTCGGCGGTTTGAAACGGACCCAAGGACTGTGGCGGACCGAAAGTCAGAATACTCACCTCAACACGCTTTGCTGCGAGGCTGTCCGCCATCAACTCCTCTTTGAACGTCCTTATTCCTTCATTTAATTGCATGATGGGCCGACCCTGCATCGACCCGGACGTATCGAGAAGCAGCAAGCACGGGCACCGCTGTTGCGGATTGTCGGTAAATTCAGTCACATCAAAAGGGTTTGCCGATGTGTATGGAACCTGGTCCAGAGACGTCATCTCAACGGTCCTCTTTTAGGATCACACAGGCGAAGCAACTCTCTCTCGCCTAATAATTTCAACCGAGAGATGCAATCCCACTCTGACATTTCCCACCGTTTTGTGCGCAAAATACGGATCTGCCTAAATTGATATTTGCTCTACGCGTTTACGGAACGAGCAGGAAGGCTTTTGGATTACCAGAAGGGGATGCCAAATCCTGTCACCCAATACTGAGAGAACTGCAATTTTATGCCGTACACAGAGGCGTCAGTAGCAATTCACCTGAAGACAGATTCCGGCAAACGTCCCCGCTGAATCAGCAAAAGCACCAAGTCAGATCATCTATCGAATAAGGATAATCTTAGTGGCCCAACGGCTGCTGCTGAGTAACACAATGAATTCCACCGCCGGCATTGCCGAGCGGATCGGTATCAAGAGGAATAACTTGTCGGCCGGGATATAGTTGGCCCAGAACATGCGCAGCATCGACGTCGGACTTGTCGTCTCCAAACTCCGAACAGATGACCGCGCTGTTACAGACGTAGTAATTGACGTAGCTGGCAACAAAGCTCAGGCGCCTTACCCTTATTTTGCTCCAATCCGGATCGTGAAGGATTTCGATCTCTATTCTGCGTCCCTGACAATCGCGCGCCGTTTTCAAAACGTCATATGTCTCGAACGCGGCGGAGCCCCACGCGCCGCCCGTCCCTCGTTTGCGAGGTAATTGCATAATAACGAGACCCGGCCGCACAAAGCGAGCTAGGGCGTCGATGTGAAAATCCGTGATGTCATCGGCTCTGACCACGCCCGGAGCCCAAATCACCGTTTCCGCGCCGAGCGCTCTTGCCAATAACTGGCTGATTTCTGCTTTGCTCTGGCGATTTCGATTTGCGTTGATCCAACTACTCTCATGGGCAAGGATCGTGCCTTCTCCATCGACTTCGAAGCCACCACCTTCGCCAACGAGTCCGCTGTTCAAGACGGCAATGCCAAGGCGCTCGGCTGCGGTCGCAGCAATGCTTTTATCAAAAGTACATCGTTGCTTCCCGCCCCAGCCATTAAAGTTTAGATCCGACACAGCAAGGCGACCATCCGATGACTGCACAAACGTCGGTCCGGAATCGCGGCACCACAGATCGTCCACGGGAACATCCCAATAGTCGATGGCCTCGCAGTTTCCGATTGCGGCAGCTGCTTGCGCCAACTGATCGGGACGCGCCAGTATCACGATGGGCTCAAAGCGAGCGATGGCCCGAGCAATTTGGACGATACATTCTCGCTCGGAATCAAACTGCTTTTCCCTAGACGGCTGTGGCTCAGCGAGCCACTGCATAAACGTCCTTTGATGGGCATCGCTTTCAATCGGCATCCGAAACATGATCGCTCATTCCTACTTCCGAACGAGGCTTAAGGTAGTGAGACAAAATCCGATCGCCGGTAAGGATGCACCATCCCGCGCAATTTTTCCGGTGATATGACCTCAACGTGGTCGCCCCAAACGTAGAGGTGCCACGTCAGTTCGAGCCAACCGCTGGCATTGAATCCGATAGTGACGCTGCCGTCCTCGTCGACAGCAATTTTTTGATCGGGGTGGAACTGAAAGGCCCGCGCCCGGGATGCTGCTTCGGGGCGGAAGCGCAAGACCACCTCTCCATACTCTTCATCGCTTTGGAAAACGCCAAACGCACGCTTTGCGAAGTCACGGATGTCGAAGTTCGGATCACGCAAAAAGTATTCGGAAGTCACGGCTGCGTCTTTCATTCTGTCGATGGCGAAATGCTTGGGCTTCGCATCCGAAGAATCGGCTGGCACGGCAATGAGGTAGCGACGAAATCCCGATATGACGCCGTAGGGGGCTACTTTCTTCGGGATAACGTTGTGGTCATTCGGTCCATACTGGATCTCGAGCAACTTCGAACTTTTAATCGCTTCGGAGATCTTCTCGGCGACCGCTAAATTCAATTCAACGCGAGGCCCCGGACGAGCGACGAAAGTGTAAGAGTCAAACAGGATTTCATGGTCAACCTCGAGGCGCCGGGCTTGAGCCGGCGGCACCAGCGCCATCAGTTTTTCCCGCAGTGAAAGCAAATGAGCGGCTTCAATGGCCGAAGCCGACCCGGCCAGGCTTTCCCGCGCAACGTCGAGCGCCGTCAATTCTTCTGGCGTAATGGAGAGCAGGTCTTTGAGGGCCGCTCGATGCAGCTGCCAGCGCTTCCGGCCTTCCTCATCAAACGAGGAAACGGCATCAGGAAACTGTAGCTCCAGCGCCTTCAGCATACGTTGCGCCGTGCGCTTCGAAACGCCAAAGCGGTCACGCACGTCGTCGATCGTTACGCCACGGTGGCGCGCTGACGTCAACGCGGCGAGGGACAAGAGCTTCTCAGCCTTCAGAAATGACACGTCGCCCCCATTTACGTCACGTCGCCACAGTCGCCAACGACTGCTTAAGCGCGTAATCGCGCGCCCAGCACAATGCATTCACGAGCTTGATTTGCTGAATTGTCTTGCAGGGCACCTCCAGGAGACGAGGGTTCGCCACGACGATTGCTAAAGATTGGGCGCGAGAAATCGCGACGTTGAGTCGATTTCGGCTGAAAAGGAACTCGTGGTCACGCGGCATTTCTTCCGCGCTTGAAGTCGTCATGGAGATGATGACCACCGCCGCTTCCTGACCTTGGAACTTATCGACGGTGCCGATCTTCGCACCCTTCGGTAGCCTTGCTTCAAGTTCGGCGACTTGCATGTTGTATGGCGTTACGACGAGGATGTCATCGAGTACCAACCGTCGCTCCTGGTTCTCTTTCGTATGCAATTTTTGCTTCAGCAAATCGGCCACGAGTTCTCGTATGATTGTTGCCTCTTCCGGCGCTCGTTGGCCGCGACCGGTGTGCTCGGCTTCAACAAACGAGATCCCGCTCGGCCTGAGCGTGGGGTGGGCGTCTCGGCCAAGCACCAGATATCGATTCCTGGTTTCCTGTGCGGCGACGAGCCGAGCATCATAGAATGCTTGCGATATAAATTGGCACACGTCTGGATGCATTCGCCGGGTGACCGGCAAGAAGATGCCGAGATTATCCGGGATGGTTGCGTGATCACGAAGGACGTAATCGAGCGCGGAAGCGCCCGACTCCCCGGGATGCGAGCCCTTCATGGGCTGGCTCAATTGGGCTTGGTCTCCGACAAGGACGACATTCTTAGCGGACGTCCCCATGCCGACAACATTCGCGAGCGCAACTTGCCCAGCTTCATCGACGAACAAGTAATCAAGACTTCGATCAAGGTCGGGGCGGCTGAACAGCCATGCTGTCCCGGCGATCAGTTGGTTTCCAGCAACGTCCTTGTTGTCTGTCGTATCCACAATGATGTCGCCTAAAAGGTACTGGCTCTCCTGCGATGATTTTTTGATTCCTCGAAAGCTCAGTTTGCGTGCCTTGGCGACAGCTTCGACTTCTTTCAAAAGATTGTTGATCGCCTTGTGCGAGTTCGACGCGACCCCAATGCGCTTGCCTTCGGCAAGTAGAGAAACGATCGCACGCGCCGAAGTATATGTTTTCCCGGCTCCAGGTGGTCCCTGGATGAGCAAATAGCTCGTCTCGAGAGCTTTCACCGCCGCAAGCGTATCGCCGCCGAGACTGGCTAAATCTTCTCCCCCGAGAAGTCGGGGTGGCGATTTGCGAAGAAGCGCTGCAATGGCCGGATATCGGTTATCGTCTGCACACACGGACTCGGCGACACGAAAAATCGCTTCTTTCAAAACGACCGAGTCCAGCGGTCCATTCGGGATGAGAGAAAAGCGAGACGGCAGCGGCGCCTTGTTCTTTCCGCGTTTTAAGGTAATCCGGTGTCTATTCTCGTTGAGTCTCCAGATTTCGCCGGCTGACTCGAGCGTATCGGCAAGGAGCGGTGTGTCGCCTTCCCGGAGCTTGGTATCCTGGGCCGGAAAGTCATAGGTGAACAGGAGCGATTGCTTCTCGGGGATGCCCTGTGGGACCGCTGCTTCCATCAGGCCACCAAGGCACTCGGGATCGTCAATAAGGTCCTCATCCGGCCGCAACTGACGATCGAACATCGCCCAGTAGTCGGGCTTTGCTTCCCGCCGGTGGAACTCAAGAAGGTCTGCCAGGACCATAGCTTCCACTGTGGACTTTGCAAGCAACCGCTCGCGCATGCGGATGACGCGTTCCTCCGCATCGACGCGTCGCTGTTCTTGGTTCTCATCAACGCCGACTGATTTGGAAAACCAGATCGCCTCGGCAGGGCGGATCGCAAGCAGCCAATCCCTCAGGCGCAAAGTCGATACACAATCGAACTCATTGTAGTCTTGGATATCTTGCAATAATTTCGCGTCCTGGGATTCCCGCCAGAGCTCGTACATGATGACGCTTTCTCCGGCGGTTTTCACGTCGCCTTCGCGCTTCTCCATGTAAAACGTTTCAATGTTCTTGAGCGAGTAGCGCGGTTCCGAAACGCGCAACCCCTCAGACACGACCCGGTAAAGATCGACCAGCTTTCCTGCCCGGAGGAGATTATCGATTTCCATTTCGCGGGTTCCATGAAGCGTCGAGAGCCGCTTAAGCGCTGAGGCTTCATACGCCGCGTAGTGGTAGATGTGGGCGCCAGGATTCGTACTCAGGCGGGCGACGACGAAATCAACCGCCTCTTCGAAGGCTTTTTTTTCCGCTTGCCGATCGTGGGCCCAAAACGGCGTAAAAGTTGGCGCACTCGACGCCCCCAATACGAATCCAAACAAATACTCGAGCCCATCAGGAAAAAGCGGGTCGCCCTCCATATCGAAGAAAATGTCGCCGCTGTCCGGCTTCGGCAAGCGATCGAACCCTCGTCCTACTTCGCATGCCAGCACCTCGTAGCGATCCTTGCCGTCTTGGCGCTTTTCAACCTGCAGTCGCGCCTGCCGTCGAAGTCTCTCTAGGATGGGTACAGCAATGCCATCCACCTTGGTAACGTAAGAGGCTGCAAGGCCGGCAATTGTATTGATGCCGGCATCGCGCAATCCACGAATTTGCGTCGACCGAATATTGGCGACACCGCTCAGATGATCGGCCATTGCCCATTCGCTTTCGCAGGCCGTTTGCCATTTGCAATAGGTGCATTGGGCGCATGGCTCCGCTGACGATACCTCGGGTGGGCTGACGACAAAGGAATGAAACCGCTGCATCGCCGCGTCGACGTAGTGCGCGCAGTCGGCGGCAAAGATCTCGACGTCACGCCCGTCCCCAAGCCGCACAGCGACAGTTTTGGGAGGCCTGCCCTGCTTTTCAGACAGCAGCTGCGCGTAGACGCTGAGCTGCACGGCGTGGGTCGCCTTCATCGAGCGCGCAAGCTTGGTATCGATGACCGTATAGCTCCAATCGCCCAAATCTGAGGGCTCGTCCACGCGGCGCAGAAAGTCGGCATACCCGTGCCAAGGCGCGGCGATGAGAGCTGCCTGATAAACCACGTCAACACCACGCCGCATGGCCACCTCGGTCGCCGCTACTCGGCTCTCGAGACTTCCGGCTGTTGTGATCTCCTCAACGGAGAGACCCCGATTTATGAGCTCACGAAGATAACTTTGTTCGTGTTCGATGCCTTTTTTTTGCAGAAGTTCCGCATAGGGGTCTTCTGGTTCGGCAACGGCGTCCGCACCCTTCGTAACGGCCAAATCACGCCAAGTCGCGTGCCGGCAACCGAGAAAGGCGACGAGGTCACTCGCCGAAAAGAGTAGGTCTGAGTCTGTTTTCTTCATGCATTGCCATATGAAGTTGCAGAGTCCCATTATCCCTGAGGGCCATGACAGTTTGTGTCACCCCGCCCTGTTATCTCATATCTTCGAGGCGGAGGAAGCGATGACAAACGTGGTGCGCATGAGCCCTGAACCAGTGAATTCCTTAATTCTTGAGCGCGATGTCAGGGGCCCCCGTCTCGCGAGTCTTCTGGAAGCAGCAGTAATCGAATACAAGATTGATTCCGACGGCGATCTTTATGCAAGTGATGGATTAGACTTCCCCGTTTGGATTACTATTGCGGAAGACAAAAAGCTGATCGCCTTTTTTACATTTTTCGATGCGGAAAACACACTGCCAGAAGACGTCTTACATACTATCAACGATATAAACCAAACCGTCGTCTTGGTTCAATTTTCCTGGCACGCTGGCAGGCTGTGGGGCCATTACTGGATGACGTATGACGGCAGCATCGACGTCAAACATTTTGTAAAAATGTTGCGGCGCTTCAGCGGGGCTTTCGTATCCGGGATTGAGCGATTTAGGACATCCGTGAAGGCGAGGACTGAAGCGGTGGTAGCACCCACCAATGAGGGCTGAGGGCTATTCCCTCGAAGCGACGACCACATTAAGATTCAATGTGAAGCAGCTCGTCGGCCATTACATCTTACGTCGAAGTTTAAGTTGCGCTTTCCGGGCCAATGTTATCCGCAAAGCATATTGACTTTAGCTTCTCTTTTAATGACCGTTCGAAAAAATCAAAATCAGAAGCTGTTTTCAGCCTAAACCGAAGATTTCTGCCGTTGTCTACGGCGGCAACGTATTCAGCATCAGATAAATTCTGTCGCCAAAAGTCAGCATCACCTTCAAACCTGCCACTTTGCCAAACATACGAGTACTTTTTTCTCACGCTGGCATAGTATCGTCGTGTGTTTCCAATCCGAATTGCCAAGTCTCGCGATCCGGGGCGGCGCTCCGCGTTGGGGATCGACTTCTTGAAAAATTCCAACTCCGCTTCATTCTGAATCGACGCTAGCAAGTCCTCCCACGTTGTGAAGGCCTTTGTAGCTATAGATTTCGGCTGACGCACTCTCAGAGCATGGTCGGCAATTTCCAGGGGCGGATAAACGCACGTAAGAGAAAGTAGCTCCGACTCCCCCACTGTGGCATACTCAATCCTATAGCATCGAATCGCAACGTCATACCTCTCTCTCAGCCATTCCGCAGTTTTGAGAAGAGCATAGTCGTAGTTTTCAGCGATCAAAATAACTCGCTGTCTGCTATTTAGTGTTTCCTCTGTGCCTGACACCAGGTGATCAATAATAACATCGTGTGCCTCTTGCAGTTCCTCCGACTGGAACTTAGCTCGTTCCCTATAGAAGTCCTCCGCGTTCCAGTCCGCAAGCATGGCTGCGTAGCTTAGTGCCTGGAGCAGCTGAAGCTTCTGATCGGCCCTCTTCAACTCGATAATTACCGCTCCGCCGTTCTCGTCGATTGCAAGCAGATCAATGCTATCATTGACACTATCCGAGGGTCTTACTTCTTGGCCCACGACCACAAGCTTCTCGCCCATTTCAAGCAAAAATGGTTTCAGATCGTGCACCATCATTTGCTGCAGATCCTGCCGTTCCAAGATTTTCGCTTCGGACAGCGATCTGACCAGCAGACGCTCGCAGCGGCTATTTGCGCGGTCAATTTTTAGCATGGGGTCCACTCAAGCTGCTCAAAAACAACCCAAGTATCTCACCCCTCCTCAATGGAGGAAATGATAAAAATCGAAACAGGCATCAGCCCCCTAAGCATATTGCTAAAAACGCTATCAGCGCTTGTGGAAAGCCACCCCCCAAGTGATTGCTAGATGAAGCTTGCGTGGATAGAAGCCCAATGTCGAAAACTACGTCGCAATCTTGTAGATGCGCCAATTATCAAATCTACGAACGTAACTATCGGACATGAAAAAGGGCTGCCGATAACGCCATCTATTTACCGAAAATAATTTCGAGCTCCTGGCGTGTCAACTGGCGGCCAGATATCGTTGTTTGAACCATTCCCAAGCGATATGCGGCATCGAGAATTTGGATTGGCTTACCTACAATGTCGAAATGGATGGCGCAATCGGGCCGATAATTGACCACAATCCCCGTGGGCTTTCCAAATGCGGGAACTGTTCCGTTATATCGACTCGATCGCTCGCGCAAAGTTCTCAGTGCAGTTTGCAAATATGAAATCGGCTTCTTGTTGACATCAAGATCGATGCGAAGCAGAGCATGAACTCCATACAACGCGGCAACAAATATAGGTTCTGGACGGCTTCGTTCCGTTATGATCACAGCATGTGGCTGGAAATGCCTTTGCCACGCTGCTTCGTTTTCATCCGCTATTCGCCGCTGTACGTCGTCAACAACTTCCTTCACGAGATCGTTCGGCACATTCAGAGCGTGTGGTAATCTCGAAATTAGACCGGCAGCTTTTGCAAACTCGCCACAATAAAGATCATCCAGACGACGAAGCCCCTTTGCAATATTTTTGTATCCACATCGCTCAATAAGTTCCACAGGTCGCATACCCAGCTCGCGACAGCGAGCTTCCACAAATGCTTGGACGTCATTTTCCGAATTTGTTCTACTCATTACCAAGCCATACACTTGGGTCTGCTGAGGAAATCTCGAGCCGATTGAGACGATCCTCGATTGGTACGAATTCAATGATAACACGACAACACTGGCTACGGAGCCAGAACCTGAATTTCCTGCATCAGGCGAACGGCGCGCTTGAGGATGGCGAGATCGTCGCTCGTCATCGGATCAGGATCAAAGTGCATAACCTCATTGCGGACTTTACGAACACTTTCGAGTAGCGCCGCAGTCGACGCACGATCAATAGAGAGATTGAGCTTCGACCAAATGTTTGGGTCCTCAACCAATCGGACATATTCTCCGAATGTCAAATCAGAAACATTTGCGATTTGCCGAATTCGGGGAGATTGGTCACTAACAGCGTGCAAATCATCCGTCGATATTTTGTTTTTGATGATTCGTCTGAGATGAAGTTCGATTTCCCGAATTAAAAGGAATGGTTCCGACAAAATTCGAAACTCTGAACTCAAATCGCTTGCCGTCACAATTCCAGAAATCTTTCCGTCGCGTTGACGCACCAAAACGTATCCATGCTCGATGATCATTGGTAGTGATTCGAAGAGAGTTCTGTTGGCATCGACAATTTGTGGCGCTTCCAAACAATCGCCTACACGCTCGCATCTTGCCCCGAAGGCTTTTCTCAACCCAATAGATTTCCAAGTAATAATTCCCTTTACCAGACGTTCTCCCTGCATAACCGGAAGTTGCGAGAAGTCGTGCTCAAGCATCAACGTGATCGCTCGACCCGCCTCATCATTCTGATCCACCGTAACTAACTGTCTATTTGCGGCTGGCAACCTCGCGATGCGAAACGTAGGGTCGTGCGCTTCATTAGAATGCTCCTTACCGACACTGACTTCAGGCGCGATGGGCGCCGATTCACAATGTTCGATGGCTTGTTCGACCGCCGAAGGCGTAATTTCCAAAATATCGTCGCCATCAGATTCATCCAGCTCGTCGACGACGGCATCGTCCACTGCCCCGTTGCGCAAGACCAGTTTGATGGGTTGATCAATCCAAGCCGTTTCAAAGTCCGGCACAGTCTGAAGGTCGAGCGAATTCAGAATTTGACGTATCGCTTCGACTTTGCTGGCTCCGCGTCGCTCGGCCCCGAAATGGCGCAGAAAATCGCGAACGGTGATACGATTGACTCGGCGTCCATTCTTGAGCCTTTCGGCGGCCGCCTTAATCCTTGGAGGAATATCCATTGATGAAATCCGAATGCCGCGCAAATGCGTACCGATCTGCCATCTTACCAGATTGTCCAGCCGGAATGCCACAGGAACGACAGTACTTAGCGGAGTTTCGTGCCGGAAGGTTGATGTCTGAAAGGAATATATATCGCGCAACGCAACCGGCTGCCTATCGAGCCAATCGCAAATGCTCGCTTCCGGCCCTCGCTTATCAATTGTGCTTTGCGCCAATGCTTTGAAATAGTGAGTTACCTGGGACCAGGTTAGCGGCGCCCCTCTATCGCCTGTTACCGGTTTTAACGCGCTTCGTGAGTTTTTCCGGTTCCTGCGCCAAAATTTCCATCGAAATGCCAAAGGCCTGATTGAGACGGCGCATCATCGAAAGCGTCAGCGGCCGCTTACCGGTCATGATCTCACTAACACGCTTGCGCGAACCGATCAGTGGTTCGAGCGCTTTCCTGTCAAGACCCATCTGTTCCAAATGGAACTCGATTGCCCCGATCGGATCGGGCGGATCAATTGGGAAATGTTTCTTCTCGTAATCCTCGACCAATAGCCCCAATATCTCTAGACGATCGCCTTCCGGGCTGTCTTTTTTCGCATTCCAGAGGCGGTTGATCTCTTTCAGTGCCGCCGCATGATCGCGACGCGTACGGATTGGTTTGATGTCGCACATGATACCTCCCGTTATGCCGCTCTAGGGTGCCCGCGAACGTTCAAAAAAATGAAGCAGGGTTCCAGATACTTTCCACCTTCCGCCTGAAGCGAACGCCCGCCTCGAAGCACCCCTACCATGACGCAATCCATCTCACCTCATATGCCCGCCAGCTCCTCTTCGTCCATCCACATTTCCAACCTGTAAGAGTGCACGAAACCCTGGCGATAGTGCAGTCGGGTACCTTGCAGAGAAGCATAGCGAAGGCGCCCGGCGTTTAGAGTTTGAACGATCAAACCTAGAGCATCAGCAGGAGTCGAAAGAATGCCCTGCAGTCGGTCATTGTAAAACTGCAAGGATCCAACAATGGTCGGCTTCTCGGCCGATGTCGTACCCAAATTTAAATGAGCATCGGGGATTAAGGTCAATTCCATCGCATCGGTTTTTAGAGTATCCCGACCCAGTAAATTGCACGACAGCTTGAGGTGGCGGAAATCGAGATATGGTTCCGGGAAGTGTTTTGTGCGGTTTATGCCGAATGAAAAACTCCAATCCCAATCCTTTATTTCGCCGATATAACTAATCGTCTCCTCGCCGCGTTGGGCACGTTTTTTCTTCGCCATGACCTCTACTCGATACAATATCCTCTGATTTGTTTACGGCATTCGCGTTTTCGTCTCCAGCCAGTCAATTCTGTTTTACAGTCACATATGCGCGAACGATTTTAGCAGAACGAAAGTTGGCGCAAGTTCCCGTCAACGTGCTCACCTTCAACGCCGTGAAGCTTTCGACCTTCGACAACACGACACCGTCGGACGGCGATCTGTGGTTCGACGGCAGCGATCTCAAGTTTCGCATCGGTGGCGCGACCAAGACCGTGACCCTCACCTAACTCAACGCTGCCTTCACTTACGCCGGCGCGATGCCGGACCGACGAAATCGCTCACCGAAATTCATCCGAATTTTCGCCAGCCTGCACGCGTGATGCGTCGCGGGCTTTTTGCGTTCCTCACCTCACAGATGCGAGATCTGTCATGGACGTCAAAGGCTCGATGCCTCTTGCCTATCAGTACAACGTGCCGGTGCAGCCCTCGGAAGGGCGGCCGCCCTCCCTGCAGGATCAGCCGCCCGGCCCGCCGGAGATCGACAATCCCTCGATCACTTCCACCGCCTGGGCCCTGATGCAGAGCGACTGGCACATCTGCCGGACCGTCTACAACGGCACCGGCGCCATGCGCCGCGCCGAGCGCAAGTTCCTGCCCCAGTACGAGCGCGAGTCGGACAAGGAATACGACCGCCGCCTGCAAGCCACGACGCTCACCAACATGTTTCGCCTGGCCGTCTTGAATGCCGTCGGGCGGCCGTTTTCCAAACCCATCACCATCTCGAATAAGACCTCGCAGATCGCCTTCGACTGGACGAAGGATCTCGACATGGAGGGCCACGACATCAACGTCTGGGGCCGCCGGGCGATGCGCGAAGGCCTGATCGACGGCATGGTGCATGCGCTCGCCGATCACGTCGCGCTGCCCAAGGGTCTGAATGCGGCCGAGTTCATGAAATTGGGTGGCGGCCGTCCGTACCTGTCGCTCATTCCCGCCGAGCATCTCTTGGCCGCCTATACCGATTTCATCGGCGGCATCAAACGCTGCGTCCACGCCCGCATCCGCGAGTGGCACACCTACCTGAACGGCTTTCGTGAGGAGCGCCGCGAGCGCGTCCGCGTCCTCGAGCCCGGCTATTACGCGCTGTGGGAATCGGGCCCCGGCGGCTGGACCATCATCGAGGAAGGCGATCTTCTGAAAGCCGACGGCACGCCGTGGCTCTGGGTCCCCCTCGAGACCTGGTACGCCGGCACGAGCGACATCGACTATCTCGTGACGCCGCCGTTTCTCGATCTCGCCTACAAGAACGTCGAGCACTGGCAGTCGACGAGCGACCAGCGCAACATCCTGACGAAAGGCCGCTTCCCGATGCTGGCGGCGTCCGGCGTCGATCCCAACTCGGTCGTCGATGCCTCGGGCAATCTCGTCGTCGGCCCGAACACGGCGCTCTTGACCGAAGACGCGCAGGGCAAGTGGTATTACGTCGAGCCCGGCGGCTCGGCCATCGAGGCCGGGCGCAAAGACCTCGAAGAACTCATGACGCAGATGACCATTCTCGCCATGGACCCGGTGCAGACGCAAAAGGGGCAGGCGGCACAAACGGCGACCGGCAAGACGCTTGATGATGCCAAGGCCCGCGCGCCGCTCGAAATCTGGGCCCGCGACTTCGGCAACTTCCTCGAACGCTGCCTCTATAACATGGCCGAGTGGCTGTCGCTCGAAGAGGCGTTCGTCTGCGAGATCGAAGTCAACACCGACTTCGGCCTGAACCTTGCCGACATCGGCGAGCTGACGACGCTCACGACCTTGCGCGGCATGCGCGAGATTACCCGTCCGACGCTCTATTCGGAATTGAAGCGGCGGCAGGTGCTGTCGGATTTCTTCGATCCCGATCTCGAGGAAGCGCTGCTCGAAGCCGAAGCGAGCCTGATGCCGGGGATGGGCGCGGACAGCGATCCGGCGCTGGCCGGCGATCCGGCGTTGCTTGGCGATCCGTCGCTCGGCATGGGCGAGCTTGGCGCGTCTGATCCGGGGATGTTGCTCGATCCGGGTTCGGCGGCATTGCCGGCGCCGGCTGCGAAGCCGAAGCGCAAGGCGGCGAAGAAAAAGAGCTGACGGTACGCAACGACGCCCAAACGGCACACAATCACAAACCGCGATGGTACCGGCATTGATGTCGGTACCATTGTAACAGTTCATCGATCGGAGCAGCGCATGGCCGCCAGCAGACCATCATCGCAGATTGCCTACGATCCGAAGCGGGGCTGGTATGATAAGAAGACGGGAGAACGGGTGCGTGTGAAGGAGGGGTCAGTGAATAGGCCGCCCCGCGCACAGCGCGGCCGGGCTCTACTCGCGAGCCGGCGGCTCGCTCGCGGAGCCGCTACGCGTCTCCGCCCTCAGGGGTAACGATCCCTGGCGGAAGTGAAGGATGTGAGTTACGGATGTTACGGAGAAAACGATATGACCGTCGACATGTTGCATAGCTTGTGATGATGACGTTCAGACATCCGTAACTGCCGTAACCGCAAATCGCGTTCGAGGTCACGGCGGGCGGCGCGACTGCATCTACATTCAGAGATGAATCATGGATGATCCGTCGCGACCGACACTAAAGCCTCAACCGCAATCCAATATACCCCCTCGCCGACTTGCCGTCGAATTTGTGAATGTCGGGTGCCTCGAATCCGGCGCGGCGCATTTGCTCGGCGAACGCTCGGTAATTGCCCGGATCTTCGTTGCGCGCCAACGCAAATTCGCGCCAGCTTTGAAATAACTTGGCAGAGCGTTCCCGGTGCGCCGAATTTATTTCCGTCGCCTCCTCGAGCCACTCGGCGAAGATGTCCTGACCTTCGAAAAATTTGTTCGTCAAGACCGGATCGTGTCCGGAACCGCAAGCCCCCGTTGCCGCCAGGCAAGGCAACCTTCGATCATCCAGTTGAGGATTCCCGGCCATTCCGTTTTGAGTTTAGCCTTCAGATGCAAGTCGGCGCCTTTTCCGATAAATTTGCGTTTGAAGGGCACGACAATCATGCGATTGCAGATCGCCGCGTCGGGGCGGAGTTGAGGCTCGTAATTGCCCGAGATCATCAGTTTGAACTGCGGCTGGTACTCGAATCCGTCTTGGCGCATAAAATGGGCGCGGATTTTATCGCCTCCCGTAACGTTCTTGATACGGGCTTCATCCAATCTGCTGCCCCGCTCGGTCTCGGAGACATAGACGATGCGTTTTCCCAGCATCGCTGCCATGTCAGTTGGATGCTGGTTACGCCGGCAGGCAAACGTCTCCGACTGGGCACAGTGCGCATAGTCGCCGAGAATGTCGGCGAGCGTTTGGATCAGCACGCCCTTACCGTTGCGGCCCTCGCCGTAGAGAAACAGGAATTTTTGTTCCCGCGTGTCACCCGTCAGGCAATAGCCAGCCCACCGCTGAATGAGATCGATCGTCTCTTGATCACCGTCGGTGATTTGCGACAGGAATTCTCGCCAGAGTGGAATGGGAGAATGGGAATCTGGGGCAATCGCTGTCGATTTCCTGAGAAGATATTTGGCATCCGGCGAAAGGAGCTTGCCGTTGCGGAGGTCGACGGCACCCTCAGGGGTAGACAAGAGAAATGGATCGGCGTCGAACGCATCGCTGCGAACCGCAATCCCTGGCGTATAGCGAGCGATGTTCTCGATAGCGCTGATTTTTTGCGCACTTTTAAAGCGTGGATCGCCGAGATCTTCGCAAATCAGCCTCGCCGCATGCTTTGTCTCGCCTTGACCGTCGCGCATCCAAAGCCCGTTGCGCTCGATATACCAAGCTCCCTCGTCGTGCGCGAAAAGCCGCTGGCCCAGCCAATGGTTTTCGCAGATCGCCGCAACATCGCATTCGGTGAGCGGCCCGCATTGCGACGGTGGTCTTGAACGAATGGCAGGAAGAACCGGGATCCTTACTGGCGGGTTCGCCTCTTCCGCGACCTCGGGAAGCGAAACATCAAAAGATGAGTCTTGGTCGTCATGTTGGCATGCGGGCATAGCCGTCTCCTTCGAGCCGTTAGCAACAAATTTGAAATGGGATAGAAAACTTCGAGCAGTTAGCTCGCCGATGCGCCGCGCAGAAGCTGCCACGCTTGCAAGTGGCGGAGCGCATCATCGAATCCGTAGGCCGTAGCGACGGTCATGCCGGCACTCCGCAACCTGCTGTGCATCTCGAGTTGAGCGGCGGACACACGCCCGTCCAAACGCTTGAGCTCGAGGCCGTAGGATTTACCGCAATGAAAGAGAAGAACGTCGGGCACCCCGGGCATGACTCCCATGCCCGACATGATGGCTGCCTCGGTTCGAGACCGCCACCCACCGTTCGGCACTGCAAACGCCACCAGGCCGAATGCACCCCGCAGCCGCAGATGCTGGAACACGCCTTTCTGGACGAGACTTTCGGCCGGATCGACCGATTGCCGCCGGTAAGATGATACTGAACTCACTAGACAGGACCCTCCCGAGTCAGAGATAAAAGTACACGCTTAGTATATATAGTACATTACAACTTGACTACAGAAAAATGTGATGTCCGATTTTGATGCCCAGAAGTTCGCCGAAAGACTTGGCACTCTTCGCAAAGCCAAAGGCTTGCGACAGACCGAAATCGCCAAGGCGTTCGATATCTCGAAACAGCTCGTCAACGCCTGGGAGCACGGGCGGAATTTGCCGACGTTGCAGCACCTCATCGAGTTGTCGCGACTTTATGGAATGACCGTCGACGCCTTACTCACAGGCGGTGAGTTGCCCGAACAAACAGTCCGCCAACTTTACCAGTCCACTGTCATGGGAACGACGGTTCAGCTCTGCACCGAGCCCGAAATTCGGCATCTGGCACGACACAGAAATGTCCAAATGGACAAGAAAAACTGGGTCAAATCGAAGATCTCCTGCTCGAAGCGATCGATCGCTTTTCACATTTTTGATCGCTCGATGATGCCGACCTTTGCAGGTGAGGATCTCGTTGTTGTCGATCCTATGGTCCAACCTCAACCGGGCGACTGCATCGCTGTCGTTCTCGGCGCTGAAGATCGCGCTGTCTTTCGGCGCTACAGGCCGGCGCGTGACGGATTGAAGATCGAACCGCCCTATGATCTGCGCTCCGACAATCCGGATTTCCCGACGATTGCGATCAGCCGCAGCGACGAACCGATTTTTGTGGGGACGCTCGTGGAACACACGAAATTCGGCCCATCTCACTGATTGACCCTTCAAGAGTCTAGCATTACAATACTCGCATTGGAGGCCTTCAATGCGAAAACACGAGTTGCATCGTCACTTTCCGCCCGACTTCGTGTCGGCCGAGACGCTCGCCTATCGACTGGACTGCTCTCGCTCGACGATCGACGAATACGTCCGCCTCGGATTTCTTCCGAAACCCGAGACCGTTGGCAATTTGACCCGCTGGGACTTCGCCGAGGTGCGCGCCAAGATCAAGGCGCAGAACGATCTCGGTACCGACGACGCAGGTGACGATCCGTACTTGCGGGGGGCCGAGCGTGTCCAGGCGTCGTAAAACCAGGGGCACGCTCCCCAGGCACGTGCAGGCCATCACGGCGCGTGGGCGAGAATATTTCTATTATCAAGAGCGTCGCGGTACGCGCGCACCGGGACAGCGGACTCGGCTGGCCGGACTGCCTTACAACACCGACGGTACACCCAATGAGGATTGGTGGCGGGCCTACCGTGACGCTTCGGGCACAAAAGTTCTCCTCCCGGCTCAAGGTACCTTTGCAGCGCTCAAAAATGCCTATCTGGCGAGTCCGGAGTGGCGGGAGATCGGCGACCGCACAAAGGATAACTGGCTGCGCGATCTCGGCCGCATTGAAGCAGCGTGGGGCGACCTGCGCGTCGCCGGCCTTGAGCCGAAACATGTGCTGAAGCTTCGCGATCAATACGCGAAGACACCAGCCGCCGCCAACAATCTGATTAAATGCCTGTCGGCGCTGATGACCTGGTCGATCCCACGCGGCTGGCGCACGACCAATCCTTGCGCCCATATCAAAAAGCTGAAGATCGGCGATGGTTACGCACCCTGGGACTGGGAGGACATTGAGCACTTCAAGGCGCATGCGCCACTGCACCTTTGGCAGGCTGCAGCGCTTGCACTGTACACAGGGCAGCGCTTGGGCGACGTCCTCGAAATGCGCTGGAGCGAGGTCAGAGACAACATGATCTCGGTGAAGCAGAACAAGACGGGTAAACCGCTCTGGATCCCGATGCACCGCGATCTTCAACCGATCGTCGCCGCGCTGTCCCGCTCGAGGCTGACCTTGCTGACGAACACCCGGGGGATAGCGTGGACCACATCGGGATTCAAATCATCATGGGGCAAGGCATTGAACGAGTCCCAGATGTCTGGTCTGCGAGAAAAGGATCTCGTCTTTCACGGTCTCCGGAAGTCTGCCGTTGTCTTTCTTCTTGAAGCCGGATGCACCGATGCTGAAGTTGCCGCGATTACAGGACAGTCACGGCAAATGGTTGAGCACTATGCGCGGCAGGTGAATCAAAGGAAATTAGCTGCCGCAGCCGTGCTGAAATGGGAGCAAGCGAAATCGGTCAGTTAAACGGTGGTGCCATTGCACCTGCGTCTACGAGGTGCTCGCCGCCAAATATTGGCGAGGAACATCAAGGGTATTCTATCTACTTAGCGCGAGTCTGAATACCAGCATGATGGTAGCGGCGCACGCCTTGATGCGCTAGCTGTAATTGAATCACCCGCGGGGGAATTGTCGTGACATCCACATCGTTAATATTCGATTTGTGCAAGCCCCGTCCGGACGTTCTTGCCGGAACCTCTAGCGACTCAGATTTCGCGGCGGACCTGTCTCATGTAATTCGCGGCGGCGGCCCCTCGGAATATTCGGACCCAGTCAAATTCTTTGCCAATACTTATCCGACCCGAGGATTGAAAAATCTGCTTGCCAACGTTTGCTCCCGTCTCACTGGCGGTAGCGATTCTGTTTCTGCAATTTTCCGCCTTGATACTTCGTTTGGCGGCGGCAAGACTCACGGACTCATCGCGCTCGTTCACGCCGCACGAGGAATGAAGGGCGTTTCCGAGCCTGCCGAGTTCATCGATCCTCGCCTCATTCCAAGAGGTGAAGTGCGCATAGCAGCCTTCGATGGAGAAAATGCCGATCCTGCAAACGGGCGTCGCATGGTTGATGGCGTGCTTGCGTTCACACCATGGGGGGAAATTGCGTATGCTCTGGCAGGACGGGAAGGCTACGAGCGGCTCCGACGATCCGATGAGGAGGGTATCGCGCCAGGCTCGGAGACAATCGCCGAGTTGTTTGCTGGGCACCCGTCGCTCATTCTCCTCGATGAGCTTTCAATCTATTTGCGCAAGGTCCAGAACAGGCACGGCGCGCGCGACCAGTTGACGGCATTCCTCACGTCCTTGTTCAAGGCCGTTGAATCATCGAGCAATGCAGCTCTCGTCTATACTCTGGCAATTGGCAAAGATGGCATCGCAGGTGACGCCTACAGTGCAGAAAACCAGTTCATCGCTAACAAGATGGCCGAGGCCGAGAGCGTCTCCGCCCGCAAGGCAACGCTTTTAAATCCGACAGAGGACGACGAAACCGTCCAGGTTCTCCGCCGGCGGCTCTTTGAGCGCATTGACGACCAGAAGGCAGGCACCGTCATAGACGCGTATCGCCAATTGTGGGTGGCTCATAAGGGCAGCTTGTCGCCTGAAGCGTCGAAAGCAGAGACAACTGCAGAATTCAGCGCCAGCTATCCGCTTCACCCTGACGTCCTCGCCACTTTCACAGGGAAGACAGCAACCCTCGCGAACTTTCAACGCGTCCGTGGGATGCTGCGCATCCTCGGTCGCACCGTAGCGCGTGTGTGGAGCGAGCGCCCTGCCGACGCTACAGCAATCCACCTACATCATATCGACCCCGCTTATGAGCCGATCCGTCAAGAGATCGTGACTCGTCTAGGTCAATCGATCTACGTGCCCGCGTTGCGAAACGATATCGCGGGTGAGGCCAACAAGAAGGCTTTGGCCCAGGAGATCGACGATGAAGCGCATCGCGGGATGCCGCCGTACGCGACCTATGTGGCGCGAACGATATTCATACATACGTTGGCCTTCAACGACCAGCTTAAGGGATTGTCTCCCGAGCACCTCCGTTACTCGATTATTGGGCCGCAGACCGATATTAGCTTCATCGAAGCGGCTCGCCAGAAATTCATTGGGCAGTCTGCCTACCTCGACGATCGGCCCGGAGCGCCGCTGCGGTTCCTTGCGGAGGCCAACCTCACCCAAATCATCCGGCGGCAAGAGCAATACACTGATCCGGGGGAACAGCGTGCGGACCTCAACGACCGTATCAAGCGAATATTTGAGGGCCAAGTATTTGATGCCGTCTCCTTCCCTGGGGGCCCATGGGATATGCCTGACGAGATTGGCAGCGGACGACCATTCCTAGCCGTCATGTCCTACGATGGCTGCAATGTCGGCGCGACAGTCGATGCCGTGCCGGAGCTGATCGCTCGGACGTTTGAACGAAAAGGGGCCGAGGGCGGAAGCCTGCGCGCACTCCGCAACAATCTCGTCTTCGTCGTGGCTGACGATGGTCGGATCGACGAGATGAAGCAGAAAACGGCACGAAGACTCGCGCTGCGTGAATTGGTCAAGCCGGAGCGACTGAAGGAGCTTGCTGAGCACCAGCAAGCTAAGGTTCGGGAGATTGACTCCAGATCGGAATCCGAGGTCGCGATCGCTATCCAGCAATGCTATCGGCACGTCTTCTACCCCTCTCGAACCCGAGTACCCGGCGCAACCGTCGATCTCGCCCATAGCGCGCTTGATATCCACTCCGCGTCGGAGAAGCCGGGAGCAGGTCAACAGCAGGTCGTTCGTGCGCTTCGTGAGCTTCGCAAGCTCAGAACGTCCGAGGACGAGCCCGACGCGCCAACCTATGTGCGCGACCGCACGCCGCTGAAGAAGGGGCAGATCACAACCGCCGCTCTGCGTGAAGAATTCCGCCGTGATCCTTCGTTGCCGATGCTGGTTGGTGATGGCGTCTTCTTAAAGGGCATCAACCGGGGCGTCGAGCAAGGCGAGTATGTGTATCGACGTGGCGACCTCCTGTACGGTAAGGGAGATCCGCTGACGACTATTAGCATTGACGAGCAGTCGTTCGTCTTCACGATGGCCTACGCAACGGAACGCAACATCTGGCCGCGCCCAGCCCCGAAGCCTGGAGGGCAAGCACCAACCGAGCCAGGCACTGCCGGGCAGCCGCCTCTACCGGGTGGTGCACCAACGTCGCCCGGCGGTTTTTCCGAGGGACCGCAAGGTGGCGGTCGCCCCTCAGCCACTGCCGCCTCTCCTATTGGCACACCCTTCACGGCCGAAGGGATTCTTCGCGAAGCGCTCCTACGCATCTGGGAGCAAGCACGCGCCGCAAAGGTCGCAAAGATAAAGTCCCTAACCATCCGTATGTTCGACGCCGGAGACGCCTTCAGATTACTTGGTGCCGTCACGGCGGTTCGGGATGCTGACCAGAAACTGGCTATCTTTGAGGGTGGGTATGAGACGACCAGCGGCAGCTCTTTCATGCTAGAGTTCAAGGGCACGCCGACCGACGCTCAGCCTCTCAGGGATTTCCTGGAGCCGCAGCTCAGGGCGGCAAAGGAAAAGACCGTTCAGGCTCGATTCGAGCTGACGTTCGGAGAAGGATTGGCGATGGCAGGCGATGTGGCTGAGAAGCTCGCCGATCAGATATCAAAATATGCAAGCGGCGCGGCCTATGTAGCGGCCTCGGCGGAGGCCCAGCTATGAGTGCACGAATTCAGAGGTTCAAGACGATAGAGACGCAGCAGTCAGCTCCGGCCTACGAGATCCGGACGCGGAGACATGGCCCGAGTGATACCGAAATCGAGGTTTGGCAGCTCCCGTCACGCGCTTCGCCGCACATCAAGTCACCCACGAGGGTGGCCGGTCTTCGAGGGCGCAATCTGGCGCTGGTCGAGCACCGCGTTTTGCGGCGACTGACTCAGGCGGGCGTAAAGTTCACCGGTCGCGAGGGGCAACGCAAGGAAGGGCATCGGGTCAACGAAGACTTGGCGCTGATGCTTGGTCTTCTCTTCCGGACGTTGGCGCCGATGCGCAGCCGGGACAACATGCGCGCAATTGCGGAAGGCATCGAGGCCATGGGGCGCGAAGAAGCTGCGTACTGGCTAGGCATGGCCATGCATCGGAAAAACCCGCGCCGGGTGCTGACAGCGCTTCGCTATCTCCTCACTGACCCCAAGCGCGGCTGAGACCAAGCATGACCGATACACGTTTGATTGAGCGCTGGCTCCCCATCGCCGCGCTAGGCGAGGAAAGTGTGCGCGAGCGTCGCTCGATGACGGCATTGCCGCCAATCTATTATTTGCATGTTTGGTGGGCTCGCAGACCCTTAATCGCTTCACGAGCTGCCATCTTGGCTTCGATACTGCCTGGCGATGCAAATCGCGAAGTTTTCCTGCACGCACTAGGGATACTCGGGGATCCGGTCGCAACACGCCGCGAAATCGACAAGGCAAGAAAGACAGGTGCCGACCTTGGAGACGATCCCTATGGATACCCGCGTGCGTTCAAGCATGTTCCCAACACCGAGGATAGAGCTGCTATTTCTGCAGCATTAGGGGGGCGAGACCTAGCGAACTTCATCATTCTCGATCCAACAGCCGGTGGCGGCAGCATTCCGTTTGAAGCGGAGCGATTAGGACTCGGGACGATAGCAAACGACTTGAACCCGGTTGCTGCATTAATTCTAAAGGCAACAATTGAGGCCCCTATTTCTCATGGACAATCGCTAGTTACAGAATTCGACCGGATTTCTCGCGATTTTTTGAGTCGGGCAGAGTCGAAGTTTGAAGGTGTGTTCCCAAAGGAGGCGCCAGATATTCGGATAGCCGGCTACTTGTGGGCGCGCACAGTGAAATGCCCCTACTGTGATGGGGTGGTACCTTTGTCACCAAATTGGAGGCTCGCTCCAGGTGGTGTCGGGCTCCGTTTGAAGCCTCGGCTCGCAAAGGGCCCTGGGAGCGCTGAACGGATTTGCTCATTCGAAATAGTTACTGCCGCGAAGAACCATTCTCCCGGCACAGTAGCTGATGGTGATGGCACTTGCCCTTTTCCGGATTGCGGACGCGTCATTGATGGCGATGACATTAAGAAGCTCGCGCAGGCTGGCGAGATGGGTGAGCAGCTATTCGCTGTCGCATTTAGGCGTCGGGTTAGAAAGAAAACAAAGTCCGGGAAGCTGGGGAGAGATAAGTGGGTTCTTAACTACCGTGCCGCCGGTCCGAGCGACGACAACTCAGCGATTATTCGGACGCGTCTGAACGAAAAAAAAGCAGAATGGGAGGCTAATGATTTTCTGCCTACCGAAGAGATTCCGGACGGATTGAAGACTGCCGAGCCAATTCGTTACGGGATGCGGAGATGGCGCGATTTATTCACCGAACGGCAGCTCCTTGGTCATGGTTTGGCTGTAGAGACGTTTCGAGAGCTTCTCGCCGACGAAAAACGGAAAAATGAGCTGTCACCGCTGACGCAGGCTGCGCTGTTAAGTCTGAGCTTGAGTCTCGATAAAATGCTCAACTACAACTCGCGGATGTCGGTCTGGATGTCTACGCGGGAGGTAGTCGCGAATACTTTTAATCGACACGATTTTGCTTTTTGCTGGTCGCACGCTGAAATGGCTCCAATTCTTGCCGGCTTGGGTTATGAGTGGGTCATCCAGCAAACCAGCAAGTGCATAAGGGAGCTCGTAGAATTGGTGCGCCCAGAAGACGGAGGCTCCGATGATTTGATTGCGCGAGCGAGTCTGCCGTTTGTGCCGCCACCAATTACCATAACTTGTAAATCGGGAGATTCCCTAGAACACATTGCAAGCGAATCAGTTGATGTCGTGGTGATGGATCCCCCCTATTACGATAACGTTATGTACGCAGAGCTATCGGACTTTTTTTATGTGTGGCTGAGGCGCACTGCAGGACTTGTTGTCCCAGATCTGTTTACGCGCCGCTTAACTGACAAGGAGAATGAAGCAGTCGCTAATCCGGCCAAATTTGTAGGCAGGAAAGGTGCAAAGGCCTTGGCCGGTCGCGAATATCAGGAGCGAATGGCGCGCGTATTCCAAGAATGCCGGCGTGTCCTAAAATCCAATGGTATAATGACCCTAATGTTTACTCATAAGGCGACCGGCGCCTGGGATGCTTTAACAACCGGTCTAATGCAGGCCGGGTTTTCTATTTCAGCATCTTGGCCTATCAATACTGAAGCAGAGAGCAGCCTTCACATCAAGAATAAGTCCGCTGCAAACAGCACAATCTTTCTCGCGTGCCGGCCTCGGGAACCGGTCAATGCCGATTACACTGCAAACTACTGGGAAGACGTGGAGCCGGATGTTGCAAAAGCCGTGCGCACGCGCGTCAAGGAATTCCAAGAAGCCGGTATCGGCGGTGTCGATCTTTATCTCGCCTGCTTTGGACCTGCGCTTGAAGAGTTTTCTCGCCGTTGGCCGCTGAAGCGGGGCACGCCTCGCGCCAAGCCCGAGCAGGTTCGTCGCCGCCGTCAGGCAGAACTCTTCGAAGAGGAGTGGGATCCCTACGCAGTCACTCCCGAAGACGCGCTTGATGCTGCACGCCGCGAGGTGAAAAACTGGAGACTCGAGCAGCTGACCCATATGAAGCCAAACTCGGAAGTTGATCCACTAACGGCGTGGTTTGTCTTGGCGTGGGACGCTTTCAAAGCGCCGGTCTTTCCATACGACGAAGCCTTGCGGCTTGCTCGCGCCGTCGGTGTCGACCTCGACAACCAAGTTGTCGGTGTTCTCGCGGAGAAAAATGGGAGCGATTTGGCTTTGTGGGATAGTGCGACACGAGCGGCCAAGGGATCACTCGGATCGCCGGACGGGTCACGCGCCATGATCGACGCGGTGCATCACGCAGCGCACATCTGCCGAACACGAACCCTGCAAGCCGCCAAAGAGATGCTTGCAAGCGCTGGCGTCGATAAGGAGCCTGCCTTTTTCTCAGCGTTGGAAGCCGTTCTGGAAGTTCTCCCGGTTTCCAAGGCATTCAGTGGTATCGATTTGGAAGGCGACGTCGCCTCTGCTAGCAGTGATTTCGAGGCCTTGGAGAATTTGCGCAAGCTCGCATTCTCGAAGCAAGTCGACCAGCCGAAGCAGCTCGACCTCTGGAAGGATGCAGCGACGGCATGAGCATCCTTCAGGACCGGACCTGGCGCCTCAAGTACACGCCGGATCATGGCGATCTGGTGAAGTCACTCTACGTGCCACTGCTTTCGAGTGCTGTACGCTACGACCGGTTGACAGGCTATTTTCGGGCATCGGCGCTCGCCCTCGCTGCACGAGGCGTCGAACAGCTCGTTGCCAGCGGCGGGCGCATGCGAATGGTTGTTGGCTGTACGCTTGCACCGCCAGAAATTGCTGCGATCGAGAGCGGCGAGAGCATCCGAGCACAGGTTGAGAAGAACCTGATCGCTCACCCGCTTGCTCCTCTGGACTTCGAAGCTACGCAAGCTCTCGAACTGCTTGCCTGGATGGTGACGGAGCGCTTTCTTGAAATCAAAGTTGCTGTGCCTTGCAACAGCTCGCGGCGGCCCATCCCCGCTGATGGCATCTTCCATGAGAAGTCTGGAATCATCGAGGACAAGACGGGCGATCGGATCGCGTTCAATGGCAGCCTCAACGAAACCGAGGCAGGCTGGACCCGCAATTGGGAAAGTCTGAACATCTTCACATCCTGGCGCGACAAGGATCGTGTCAACGAAGAGGACGAGAATTTCGCGCGCATCTGGGCCGATAAAGCGAAGCACGTCATCACGCTTGATATTCCCGGAGCCGTCCAAGCCGACTTAATGCGATTCATGCCGGATTCTGATGGTCCAGCTCGTCTGAAGCGGTCAGAGCCCACTGGGGCTACTGAAGGCGTTGGCGATGAGACGCCTAAACCAGCACCAGCAGCGATCCCCATCGATGAGTGGCGCAAGCGCATCTGGGATTTTATCGCCGCTGCACCCAATCTGACGAACGGCGGTGATCGTGTGGGTGAGGCCACTTCGGCGGTGACTCCCTGGCCGCATCAAGTGCGCGCCTTCCACCGGATGTATGATAGCTGGCCGCCGAAGCTCTTGATTGCCGACGAAGTGGGCCTCGGAAAAACGATCCAGGCTGGCCTGCTGCTGCGCCAAGCTTGGCTGGCCGGTAAAGCGAAGCGCATCTTGATCATGGCGCCGAAGAACGTGTGCCGCCAGTGGCAGATTGAGCTGCGCGAAAAGTTCAATTTAAACTGGCCTATCTACGATGGCCAAAAGCTCAGCTGGTATCCGTCTCCAATCATGCGCGGTCAACATGAGCGGATCGTGTCGCGCGACGACTGGCATCGGGAGCCCATCGTTATCGCGTCCAGTCACCTGTTGCGGCGTGCTGATCGCCAACGTGAGATGCTCGACGCGGCAGAACCGTGGGACCTAGTCATCCTGGACGAAGCACATCATGCCCGGCGGCGTGGTGCAGGAACGGCAGGAGAGAGCGGCCCCAACGCCCTTCTGCGTTTGATGCGCCGACTTGTCGACCGCACGCAGGGTCTCGTTCTCCTGACGGCGACTCCAATGCAGGTCCATCCCGTGGAGATCTATGATCTCCTTGCTCTACTAGGCCTACCGCCGGAGTGGAATGAGCAAGCCTTTCTCAAGTTTTTCAACGAACTTTTTGACGACTCGCCAAGTCATGAAGCATTCGACCGCCTGGCCGCCATGTTCCGTTCGATCGAAAACGCCCATGGCCAGATTGCGCCAGCCGACTTTGAAAGAGATGGAATCCACAGTCGGCTTCGGGCTCAACGCATTCTCTCGGCATTAAGAGATGAGGCGGGCATTCCCCGGCGACAGCTTGAAACAGCCGACAGAAAGGCAGCACTTTCGCTAATGCGGCGACACACCCCCGTTCAACGCTTGGTATCGCGACATACGCGCGAACTCCTACGGAAATATTTTAAATCAGGAAAGCTCTCGACGCCAATTGCAGACCGTCTTGTTGAAGATCGATTCATCCAACTGAGTGTGCCTGAACGCGCTGTCTACGACGGTGTCGAAGACTACATTTCATCAACTTATAATCAGACGTCGATGCAAGAACGGAATGCTGTCGGTTTCGTGATGACAATCTACCGGCGTCGACTGGCAAGTAGCTTCTTCGCACTAGAGCGAACGCTTCAGGGTCACCTCAATGCGGTTGAAGGAATTTCATGTCCCGAACAACCGATTGATTTATTCGCGGACCTTGATGAGGACGAGACAGCAGATCGGGATGCTGATGATGTTAAGAAACTGGAGCGCGAAGCTCTAGCAATTGAAGAAGCGGCCAACATCCAGCAGTTGATTGACCAAATCAGATTGCTCCCTATTGATACAAAGCTGACTGCCTTACGTACAATCATAAGCGAGCTTCACGCCGACGGCTATCGACAGGTCATGGTGTTCACCCAGTTCACGGATACGATGGACTTCATTCGTGAGCAGCTTTCCAAAGACGGCAGCCATAAGCTAATGTGTTTTTCGGGGCGAGGTGGCGAAGTGCCCGGGACCGATGGATCCTGGCGCACGATCAGCCGCGATGATGCAAAAAAGAGATTTCGCGACAATTTTGCCGACATTTTTATTTGCACTGATGCCGCTGCGGAAGGATTGAACTTCCAGTTCTGCGGTGCACTGGTCAATTACGATATGCCATGGAATCCGATGCGCGTTGAGCAACGGATTGGTCGCGTCGATAGGCTCGGACAGAAATTTCCTGTAATACGCATTGTCAATTTGCATTACGCCGAAACTGTAGAGGCGGATATCTATCACGCTCTTCATCAACGTATCGGCCTTTTTGAGACCGTCGTGGGGAAATTGCAGCCAATTCTGGCGCGGCTCCCCTCGATCCTGTCTGACTCCGTATTGCAGGGGCGTACGAGGCCTAAGGAACGGCGGGCGGCTCTCATCTCAGACATAGAGGAGGAAGCTAACCAGTTCTCACAAAGCGGCTTTGATTTGGATGCCGTGACAGACGCAGAATTCACGGAACCGGCTAGATTTGCCTCACCAATGACCATGGGCGATCTTGAGTGCGTGATCGCACGGGCCGAACTTCTTCCGGCCGGACTAGACGCCTCAGCATTGGGGCCGCGCGAGTATCGATTTCGCCAACCGGGCTTGGCGCACGATGTCCGGGTATCGACGGACGTAGTCTATTACGAACAGAATGCGGATAGCGTCGAGTTGTGGTCGCCGGGCAATCCCGCATTTCCCGAACTTAGATCTCTGGCTCCAGCTGAATTGTCGATCAACTACAAGACACTCGCGGATTTGCTCGACAGTTTCGAAGAAACCAGCTGATTCAAGACACGAATAGCGACCTGATAGCTAACGGAAACACGAGTTGAAGCCGCCATCGCAAGTGGAAGAAGAATACGTTACGAACGCAAATGTAAAACATTGACGCGAAAGATGTAAAACGTCGGGACTAAGCCAGCTTACTTGGGAGCTAACTCTTTGAAATATTGGTCGGAGCGAGAGGATTTGAACCTCCGACCCCCAGTCCCCCAGACTGGTGCGCTAACCAGGCTGCGCTACGCTCCGTCCGCCGTCTCGATGATGCCCGATTAGGCCGCTTGGCCCGTT
>Ga0256790_1000048_pt1 | contig 49553 bp, 44 predicted proteins | sample MC6MC0941MT_FD_190206 | JGI IMG/M metagenome (GOLD analysis project Ga0256790, IMG submission 190206) | Metatranscriptome of enriched soil aggregate microbial communities from Iowa State University, Ames, United States - MC6-MC0941-MT... | ecosystem: Environmental > Terrestrial > Soil >... | reverse complement strand
TATAAATCCGGCGTCAAGAAAATCATTGGCTCGGTCGATAATTCGGAAACCACTGTCTGAGCGAAGTGAGTCTGGTTTGCGACCGACCGACACATTGATTTTTAGCCAAGGATTTATACAGCCTTGATTTTTTGGCGCTACCTTTTGCATCAAGGCAAAAGGTAGCAAATAACCATAAATGGAAACCAAAGAAATATTTTAGGTCTTTGTTTCTTTTAAACGGATACTCAGTGTAAAAAAATGAATTTCTATAATGTACTTAGCGGACAGCATCTGTTTTTTCCGCGCTACTCATATTACGGAAACGCTGTAAGAGCAGCAGGGAAATGATATAAGCAAGGGCCCCACAGGCAACAGATAATACCGTGCCCCCGAGGAAGAATGCAGCACCGGCTTCCCTGAACTGCTCCAGGCTCATGTCCTGCAGTTTAAAGGTCCAGTCGGTATAGCCCAGGATCCATTTGCCGCACATCAGGCTCAGTGCCCACCAGATGGGCGTTATGGGAAATATACTGATATTGGCTGCCAGCAGGAATAATCCTTTATTCAGGCGGAAAAATATAGATAGCGGAATACCTATAGCCAGCTGAAACCCCCATACCGGTACAATACCCATAAATACCCCAAAACCAATACTGGAGGCTTTTCGCGCATTTGACTCTTCCGGTTTAAGCAATACCGATTGGTATAAGCCTTTCCAACCCTCTTTGGTCGTTAGTTTCAGGATGAAATTGCGCGGGTGTATCCACAGCAGGGCAATAAACGTAAGGAAGGTATTGAGTATACTGATCCGCGTAAAATCTTTGAACGGTCTGAAATGCGATATTCTTTCGGCCGCAGGCGGATAGTAAACCTGTATAGGAATGTAGCTAACCGGGATACCTTTCCAGGCGATGCGCACCGGAGCTTCGATTTCCAGTTCATATTTACGGGTAAAGTATTTCAGTTTGCCGGCCTGCTCCAGTGGATATAAGCGATAACCAGACTGAGTATCGGGCAGTGCAATGCCGGTCTCGACCCAGAACCAGAAATTGGAAAATTTATTACCGAAGCTGCTTTTCGTCGGTACGTTTTCCTGGTTGAGGTTACGGGCACCAATGATCAGCCGGTTGGGTTGCGCTTCAATCGCGTCTATAAATAGAGGCAGATCGGATGGGTAATGCTGCCCGTCGCTATCTATGGTAATTGCATAGATATAGCCCATAGATAAGGCCTTGCGGAAACCGGTTTTTAAGGCATGTCCCTTACCGCGGTTGGGGCTGTAGGACACGATCTCAATCTGCGGGTAATTGGCAAGAATAGTGGACGTCTCATCGGTAGATCCATCATTGACCACCAGTACCTGGTCGGTATACTGCAAAATGCCGTCCAGAACAGAAGATAGCGTTCCTGCATTATTGTAGGTTGGCACCAGTACACAGGTACGGGAGTCCTTAAAACGCTCTTGTATAGACAGCTGATTTTCCATGAATTCGCTGCAAAGTTTCTTTTTTTATTTGATTGAAAAAAGAAAAAAATTGCCCTATATTTGCTACCCCAATAACCCTGATGCAGCAATGCATTTATGTTCGAGACGTAGCGCAGCCCGGTAGCGCACTTGCATGGGGTGCAAGGGGTCGCTAGTTCGAATCTAGTCGTCTCGACAATACTATAGTATCAATCTATACAAAATCCCTGTAAACATATTTTACAGGGATTTTTGTTTCCATAATTTAATACCGGTATCAGTAATACTGATATGTTTTAAACACTACAGCATTTAATTGTTGCTCATCGGCATGGTTGTATATGTATAATACACTCGGGTTATCGTGTTCATCATACTCCTTCACTATCCAGATGCTTATAGAAGTATTCTTCAGTCCGTCTGCATTGTCTGTTGATCGGGTAATTACTTTTGCTATCCTGCCGTTTTTATAAATGGTTTCCCGGACATCAATGGCGTTAAAGGTGGAGCTTTCAGTAACTATTTTTACAATCCTGAAATCTTTATCCAGCGTAATGGTTTGCGAGGATGTTGTATCATCCTTATTAATGATTTTGTAGGTATATTCGTCCTGCCAGACATATTGGTGATGTGATTCTTTCTCGCTCCCTTCTTCAAGCGCTGACAGCAATCTATAGCTGATGTCCTTCCCTTTTCCTGAATATATAGTCCGGCTTGTCGGTGCTATGCCTGCAGACTTCATTGGACTATATACATTGTAGGTTTCTATGGCATTGCCCGGCTCATCAAAGGTCATTTTGAATTTTGAAATGAAACCGGTAGTATCTGTAGGTATCTGGTCATTGTTCGCCATACAGCCATAGGTGTTCACTTCTTTTACAGCATCTTTAAGACCATATTCTAATCTTGAAGAATATATTTTGGTTTGCGCATCGCAAGCCGTAAAAAAGGGTAACAGGGCCATTAACCGTAATTTTCTCATGCTCAGTGTTATTTTTTTGTCAGTGTATACCTGATATGAGTGGTCAGGTCAGATGGGATGACCTCAGCAATGGTTAAGTCATATTTATCTTTATCAATTCCCTCAAATAATCGGATACCGCTTCCTAAGAAAACAGGGGCAATATGAATAAAAAATTCGTCTATCAATCCGGCATTCAAAAACTGTTGAATAGTATTTGCTCCTCCCTGTATCCGGATATCTTTCCCTTTCGCGGACTGTTTGGCCATTTGCAGTGCAGCATGTATGCCATCATTTATAAAATAAAAAGTTGTTGTTCCCTGTTGCACCCAGGGCTCCCGCTTTTCATGGGTGAGTACATAAACGTCTGCTTTGTATAGATCATTCGGCCAGCTTGCTGCTCCTTCCTCGAACATACGCTTACCCATAATCAATGCACCAGTTCTGTCAATCGTATCTCTGATCAGTTTCCCCTCAGGTCCATCTTCTTTGCCACCGTCGAATCCTAAATAGTCCCAGAATGCTTTTTGACGAAACATCCAGGAATGTATTTGCTCCGAAATACCCCCCATCGGATTCTGGGGACTTCTGTTATTCCCTGCGAAAAAACCGTCCAGGGATATGGCACTGTCAAAGATTACCTTACTCATGATTTGGATTCTTTATGTAAAAATGAAACTGCAGTGCTAAAATTAACGGCAATTATCTGATTCGCAAAATCGCCATATGATATTGTGGATTATTGTTCTGCTGTACACATTACTATTCTCCGGCCTTTTCTTATTTTTGATCCCAACACATTGATCATAACCTAATCCAGATGACTACAGAGGGCACGTACCGGAAGATAATCCATATCGATATGGATGCATTCTATGCGTCTGTAGAGCAGAGAGACTTTCCTGAGTATCAGGGTAAACCGCTGGTTGTTGGTGGCTCACCTGAGGGACGTGGTGGTGTGGTGGCTACCGCCAGTTATGAGGCCAGGAAGTTCGGTATCCGCTCGGCCATGTCTTCCAAAACCGCACAGAGACTATGTCCCGAAGCTATATTCGTATTCCCCCGCTTTGATGCCTATAAAGCCGTATCCAACCATATCAGGGAGATTTTCCGACGCTATACCGATATGATTGAACCCTTATCACTCGATGAGGCTTATCTTGATGTAACCAATGACAAACAAGGCATCGGTTCGGCCATAGAGATCGCTACACAGATCAAAGATGCGATCAGGACAGAATTACAGCTTACGGCCTCTGCCGGCGTATCGGTTAATAAGTTTGTGGCTAAGATTGCCTCTGATATGAATAAACCCGATGGATTGACCTTTATTGGTCCATCAAAAGTAGAAGCCTTTATGGAAGCACTGGCGGTAGAGAAGTTCTTTGGTGTGGGCAAGGTAACGGCTGCTAAAATGAAAGCCATGGGACTGCATACGGGTGCTGATCTCAAGCAATTGACAGAAGCAGCAATGATCCGGCACTTCGGTAAACCCGGCAAATTCTATTACCAGATTGTCAGAGGGATCGATAACCGTGCGGTACAACCACACCGCGAAACGAAATCAGTTAGTGTAGAGGATACCTACCAGGATGATCTGACCACAAAGGAAACCATGTTGCCCGAACTGGAAACGCTATCGGAACGCCTCTCCAAGCGCCTGGAGCGTCATGGACTGAAAGGCAGAACGGTAACCGTTAAATTCAAGTTTCATGACTTTACCCTTATGACCCGCAGCCTGTCATTATCGGAGTGGATTAACGATCATGCCTCTATTCTGGATGCGGTAAAAATAATCCTGGATAAAGCGGCTCTTGAAGATAAACGGGTACGCCTTTTAGGTGTAGGTATATCCAATTTTGATCAGCAGCATACAGATGAGAAACAGCTCAAACTGTTTTAAGTGTACTGATAAAATCACTAAAGGGCATCGAAATGGCAAAAAATTGCTTTGCTATGATGAAACAAGCAAGTGATCCGTACAGAACAGATCGCTTAGGATGGCCTTATAAATCCGGCGTTAAGAAAATCATTGGCTCGGTCGATAAAGTCGAAAACCACTGTCTGAGCGAAGTGAGTCTGGTTTGCGACCGACCGACACATTGATTTTTAGCCAGGGATTTATACAGCCTTGATTTTTTGGCGGTACCTTTTGCATCAAGGCAAAAGGTACCAATAGATATAAATAGAATGCCTAAATCATAATGCTAATCTTTATTTCCTTTAAGCGTATACTCAGTTAATAATATAAAACAGGCTTCCGTATATAACGAAAGCCTGTTGCCATAATACAATGGATAATATTACTCTTCACTACCACCACCCAATGCGCGGTATAATTCGGTCATAGCATTCAGTTTTTCCAGCCTGATGCTAATGGCTTCCAGATCGTTCTGTAGTTTATTGTTCTGTGCCGTAATGACCTCCAGGTAAGTAGCCATACCCGCACGATATAGCTTCATTGCATCGGAGATCGCTTTGTTCAGTGAAGCGCTTTTCTGCTGTACCAGTACATTACGGTCTGTTGCCCCTTTGGAGCGGGCCAGTGCATCGGATACCTCTGCTACTGCTGTCATCACTGATTGGCGAAACTGGATTGTTGCTTTCTCCTGCTCAAGTAGGGCGGTTTTATAAGCTGTTTTCAATGCCCGTTTATTAAATAAAGGCTGTGTCAGGTTTACCGCCAGGGTCTTGGTTATAGAACCAGGAAGATCAAACCAGGTGTTGAACTTATAGGAGTTTACCCCAACCTGCGGACTAAGGCTGAAGCTCGGATACCTTGCCGCATTAGCCAGACCGGTGCGGGCATTGGCGGAGATCACCGCCAGTTCGGCGGCCTTTACATCTGGTCTGCGGCTTAACAATGCAGCTGGAACGCCATAGGCAAAATGATCTTCTGGTGTGACATCCAGCATATTGGCCGCTCTACTGATGCTGTCTGGATAGCTGCCGCACAAAATACTTAAGGCATTCTCCTGTATACGGATATGCTGCACGGCCAGAGGCACCAACAGCTCTGCAGTCTTCTGCTGTGCTGCGGCCTGCTCTACAGCCAGGGAATTGATCTGCCCGGCATTGAATTGCAGGCGCATCATGGTCAGTGTACTATCACTCAGGGCAATGTTCTGTTGCGCGATACGCAATTGTTCATCCAGGCTCATCAGGTTATAATAGGCCTGTGCCACCTGTGTGATGATACGTGTTTTTAACGCACTGAGGTTTTCTTTCTGGGCAAAATAATTGGCCTTTGCTTCTGTCTTCTGCATTTTGGCTTTACCCCAGATGTCTATCTCCCAGGACAGGCGCAGCATAGCGCTGTAATCATCCATATAGGGTGTCCCGATAAACTGCTCAGTCAGTGAGCCGTTCAGGCTGTTTTTAGATGGCCAGGTTCTGTTGGCCCCTGCACTCAGGTCCACTGTAGGTAATAAGGATTGCTTGGCCTGACGATACGCCAGGTCTAGTTGTTCCATGCTTTTCAGCGCAATATTTATATCATTATTCTGTACCAATGCCTTTTCTATTAGCTGTACCAGTTGCGGCTCTTTGAAAAAAGTGCGCCAGGGCAACTGTACCGTATCGGCAGTGAGTGTCACCGGTTCGCGGAACTGCTGTGGCAGGTTGAGCGCTGCCCGGTTGTATTTCTTTCCCACATCGCAGGAACTTACCGTGAGGGCAAGTCCTGCAATCAGGAGGATATATGATTTAGTGATCTTCATGTTTGTTTAAGTTAGCTTGTGGAACTATTTTATGCTTACCGGATACTTTCTCTTGCAGGTACTGGAACAGCATAAATAACAGCGGTATCACCACGATACCCAGCACTACCCCGCTCAGCATACCCATTGCGGCACCTGTACTGATAGAATGATTCCCGGCAGCCGAGCCACCTTTAGCCATCATCAGTGGTATCATACCTACAATAAAGGCCAGAGAAGTCATGATGATGGGGCGCAGACGGGCTTTGGCCGCATCCAGTGCAGCATCTATAATAGACAAGCCTGCCCTGCGACGCTGTACGCCGAACTCTACAATAAGAATAGCATTCTTGGCCAGCAAGCCGATCAGCATAATGAGCCCTACCTGTACATAAATATTATTGTCCAGCCCAATCGCACGGATACCCAGGAAAGCACCTAAGATACCGGTGGGAATAGAGAGCAATACCACCAGTGGCAGCAGATAGCTTTCATATTGTGCCGCCAGCAGGAAGTATACAAAGAGCAGGCTCAGTGCCAGGATCAGCATAGTCTGGTTGCCCGAGGCTTTTTCCTCCAGGCTCAGGCCCGTCCATTCGAAACTATAGTCCGAAGGCAGCTTGCCCAGTACATTTTGTTCCAGCGTATTCATAATGGCACCATTACTATATCCCGGTGCGGCAACCACATTTATGGTTACGGCATTGTACAGGTTATAGCGGTTTACCGATTCCGGTCCGTACACCTTCTTCAATGTAACCATCGATTTTACCGGCACCATTTCATTTCTATCATTACGTACGAATATCTCGTTGAAGGCTTCCTGGTCGGTGCGGAATACGCCATCTGCTTTAATATTCACCCGGTAGAATTTCCCGAATCGGGTAAAGTTCAGGGACTGATCTCCGGCAAAGTAGGTCTGTATGGCCGCCAGCATACCGCTCACGTCTACGCCCATCTGGCTGGCACGATCTTCGTCCACTTCCAGTTCCAGTTGCGGGTAATCGGCGCGGAACATCGTATAGGCATACTGTACACCCGGTTGCTGCATGATCTGCCCGATCACATTATCGGCCATCGCTTTGATTGATGCGGGATCTTTCCCCATACGATCCTGTAGCACCAGTTCGGCACCACTCATGACCCCGTAACCGTCAACCGGCGGGAAGCGGAAAGCCATTACCGTACCCTCTTTGATCGTACTCAGTTTTTCTGATATGATGTTGAAGATCTCCTCAATGTCTTTTACTTTGCCGCGGTTTTTTGCCGGTTTCAGTTTGATAAATCCCATGGCATAAGATGGCCCTGCACTGTTGCTGAGGATGTTGAAACCAGTAATGCCGGAATTACTCTCTACCGATTCTACATTGGCCAGCATTTTATTGATTTGCTCTGCCACTTCTGTAGTGCGGTCCAGACCAGTGCCCGGTGGCATACTCAGGCTATAGGCAATGAAACTATCATCCTCCATTGGGACAAAACTACGCGGTGTACTGGTCATGAGCCATATAGCCAAACCGGTGATCAGCAGGACGAAACCCGCGCCCAGCCATTTCTTGTGGGCAAAGAAGCGTACACCTCTGATGTACCTGCCCGTGAAATTATCAAAACCGGAATTGAATGCGGTAAAGAAACGCTTACCAAATCCCATTTTCTTTCCGGCTTCAGTGGCATGTGTATTTTTCAACAACAGTGCACATAATGCCGGGGTTAATGTCAGGGCATTTACGGCAGAAATAATAATGGCAATGGCTAATGTGTAGGCAAATTGTTTATAGAATAAACCGGATGAACCGGTCATAAATCCGATCGGGATAAATACCGCAGCCATAACCAGGGTAATGGAGATTACCGCGCCGGTGATCTCTCCCATCGCGCTGTGTGTGGCTTCGCGCCCGCTCATATGCGATCCTTCCATCTTACTATGTACCGCTTCGACGACGACAATGGCATCATCTACCACAATACCAATGGCCAGTACCAGGGCAAATAGTGTAAGGATATTGATCGTAAAGCCGAGGGCTAATAGGAAAAAGAAGGTGCCGACAATCGCCACCGGTACGGCTATTGCCGGGATGATGGTGGAACGAAAGTCCTGGAGGAACAGAAATACTACAATGAACACAAGGATAAACGCCTCGATCAGTGTAGACTTTACCTGCCCGGTGGCTTCGTCCAGACGGTCTTTGGTACTCATCATACTTCGGTATTCAATACCCGGAGGGAAGGCTTTGGCAGCTTTCTCCAGTTCTTTCTTTACCCCGATCTCAATCTCATTGGCATTGGAGCCTGAGGTTTGCAGGATGGCGATGGTAACGGCATTCTTACCATTCAGTTTATTATCTCCGCTATAGCTGATCGATCCTAATTCGATACGGGCCACATCGCGCAGGCGCACCAGGTCGCTGCCATTGCGTTTGACAATGATATTTTCGTACTCTTCCGGTTTCGCCTTTTTACCTTTATAACGGATTACATATTCCAGTGCGGCATCTGATTCCTCGCCGAGCTTACCCGGTGCGGCTTCAAGGCTCTGACTGGCAATAGCATTGGTTACATCTGCCGGTATGAGGCCGTAAGTGGCCATGCGCTGCGGATTGAGCCATACCCTCATGGAGTAATCTTTCGCACCGAACATTTGTGCCTGTCCTACTCCCGGTACACGTTTGATCTGCGGAATCAGGTTTATGTTTACATAATTTTGCAGGAACAGCTCATCGTATGCAGCATTATCTTTGGTCGCGATCGTAAAGATCATGATCATACTGTTCTGCTGTTTAGATGTGGTCAGTCCCATACGCACTACCTCTGCCGGTAATATGGGTGTGGCCTGCTGTACCCTGTTCTGCACGTTTACGGCAGCCTGGTCGGGATTTACCCCTTGTTTGAATACGATCTGTACCGAGAAACTACCATCATTACTGGCGGTAGATTTGATGTACTGCATATTTTCCACCCCATTGATCTGCTCTTCCAGCGGGGTTACTACGGAGCGCAATACGGCTTCACTGTTACCACCCGGGTAACTGCCGGTTACCATTACCGTCGGCGGAGAGATGTCCGGGAAGCGGGTTATGGGCAGCCTGCTCAGGCCTATGATACCCAGTATGACGATCACCACAGAGATGACGGTTGCCAGTACGGGTCTGTCTATAATTCTTTTTAACATGGTTTATCTGTTGAACCTTGATCGTTTTATTAAATAGATTATTTGTGTAATACTGAATCTGCGGGTATCATAATGGGTTTTACCACCGTACCATCGTTCAGTACATCAATGCGGTTGATGGCAATTTTGGCACCGTTGTTCAGTCCGCTGTTCAGGATATAATTGTTCCCGTCATGTCCGCCGATCTCGATGGGTGTCATGGCTACTTTATTGCTATCGGCCAGAACAAAAACGAAATACTTGTTCTGAATATCCTTTACACTGGCCATTGGTACCAGCAGCGTACTGTTCAGGCTTTTCTTCAGTAATATTTTTGCTGAACCACCGGAGCGTAATAGCTTATCAGGATTGTCAAACACGGCTTTCATGGCAATGCTGCCTGTGGTACGGTCTATATTACCACTCGCCGCTTCCAGTTTGCCTTTCAGGCGATATGGTGTACCATCCGCCATGACCATCTCAACAGTATTCATGCCAGTATCGGTTTCCTTTTCTTTTATCCAGGCGAGAAAGTCGGGCTCACTCAGGTTGAAGTAGACGAATACTTTATTGATGTCCGATAATGTCGTTAAAGGTGTCATGTCCGCAGGGGTTACCAGGTTGCCGATACGATTCGGAATGCGCCCGATATAACCGCTTACCGGTGCTTTGATGAGGCTGAAATCGGCATTGATCTGCGATGAACCCACGGCAGCACGGGCTTGTGATACCTGCGCTTTGGCAGCGGCATAATTGGCCTGAGCTGTTTTCAGTTGCACATCGGCTACGACCTTACCTTCTACCAGCGGTCTGATCTTTTCGACTTCGATACGAGCAGATTCTTCCGCGGCCATTGCGGCTTTAAGGGCTGCCTGGCTGTTATTGACCTGCTCGCGGTATACATCTCCTTTAATGCGAAACAGGGCTTGTCCTTTCTGTACATAATCACCTTCATGCACATATATGGCTTCAAGGTAACCGCTTACCTGTGCTTTGACTTCTACATTTACAGCACCTTCAATTGTGCCGGGATATTTTTGTTCCATTAATGCCGAACCGGGTCGAACTTCCATAAAGTCTACTTCCGCTGGCGGGGGCTGCATGTTTTGTGGCTGATCGTTGCCGCAGGAACTGAGTACTGCTGAAACGGCCAGTAATAATGCTGTGCGTGATATGATATGCTTATGAGCAAAAAATTTTGTCATTGTATAGAGGTATTAAATTGTGTTTGCAAAAGAAATAAAACATAAAAAGGCGTTCCCGTTAAAACTAACCGAACCGTCAAATTTTATTGCTGAACTGTAGGATTGTGATCAGCCGGATTTACAGGCAATAAAAAATGTATGCTGTATAGCCTCAATGTATCTTGGGCTTAGCAACAAGACGAAAACAGCAGCCCTATCCTTAGTGGCTTACTGCTTTAAATAATTCTACCATGATCGCCAAGGGCAACCATAATATAGCTCACGTGTACAGTAATATCTCCGCTCCGGTTGATAACTGATAATTAAAAATCCATCCAGTTTCTCAATAGCTGTGCTTTGTCGCGGCTCACCACGATGTCCGCCTCTGGATTGCTCTTCAGTTCCAGCTTCAGTTTGCCGTTAAAGTAATTGTGCACCCGCTGTATGTCGTTAATATGCACAATATACTGACGGTTTACCCGGAAGAATTCTTTAGGGTCCAGTTGCTGCTCCAACTCTTCCAGGGTCTGCGGTACTATCTCCTCCTGTCCCTGCTGCAGGTGTGCATGCGTGATCTTAAACTCCGAATAGAAATAAGCAATATCTTCCACTTTCAGCGATTTATATCCATCTTTAAACGGTAGCAGGAAGCGGGTTCTGAACTCCTTTGGCTGAATGTAATCCAGCAAGCCTTTAAGAGACACCGGGTCGCCGGTGGTTACAATAGAATCCCATTTGGTAAAGGCCGCCTCGAGCTCTTCCTGTTCAATAGGTTTAAGCAGGTAATCGATACTGTTGTACTTAAAGGCTTTTATCGCATACTCATCATAAGCCGTAGTAAAGATAATGGGACAGGTAAGGGTGATCTTATCAAATATCTCAAAACTGATGCCATCAGACAGGCGTATGTCGGAGAGCACCATGTCCGGTTGCTCATGTGTGGCAAACCAGGCTATACTATCGGCCACACTATCTATTACAGCCAGTATCTCTACCTGCGGTTTAATAGCTTTGATCAGGCGTTTCAGCCGGTCAGCATTAGGCTTTTCATCTTCTATAATGAGTATGGTTTCGATCATATCTTTATCAATGGTACGATGACTTTAAAGGACTCATGATCTGTCGCAATTTTGGGTTCCTGCTGCGATAGCAAGTGGTAACGGCGTAAAATATTGCGCAGGCCAATGCCGGATGAGTCTATGGTTCGTTCAATCGGAAGCAGGTTATTGGCCACAATCAGTGTACCATCTCCATCATCGTAAATATCTATATTAAGCGGCTCTTTTTTATTGGTGCGGTTATGTTTCAGCGCATTCTCCACGAGCATCTGTATGGTTAATGGAGGCATACCCATTGCTTTGGCTTCCGGGTGCACATTGATATTAAAATGAACACCAGAACCAAAACGGTTCTCAATCAGGAACATGTACGAGTCCAGGAATTTGAGCTCTTCTTCCAGCGGAATAAGGTCTTTCTTGGCATTGACCAACATATAGCGGTAAATCTTCGAGAAGTTCTCTGCATAGGCATAGCCCAGTTGCTGATCTTCAAGTATTAGTTCAGATAGTACACTTAAGTTATTGAATACGAAGTGCGGATCTAATTGCAGCTTCAATGATTGCAGTTCTGATTCTGTAGCCAATTGGTTCAATTCTGATACCCTGATCACCTCATTCTTCCAGTTCGAGATCAGGTAATTTCCGATATTGATGCCCATAATCATAAAGGAAATAATAATACTCACAATGACCCATTGTATAAAGCCTCTCTGTTCTTCCGGCGAGGGTACATAATTGGCAATCTCTGGATCTCCGTACAGGCACCAGGCGCTGACCAGCAGGTTGATGATTAAGACCAGCACCAGGTTAAGACCAGTCTCCAGAATGAGCCGGGTCAATGGCCGGGAGGTCCATTGAATATATTTATTCAGGACATGGCTGATGGTAATGGCCGATTCTGAAATGGCCAGGCAGATCACCAGGCTGGTACCCAACTCTCTGAACATCCGCAGCGGACTGCGTTCAAAAAAGCCGTACCACTGAGCAGAAAACGGGTCCAGTATATACGCAACCAGGTACAATAACAGGAATGCAGAAACGGTAAATAAAAGCCGCTTCCGGTTATTGCTCAGAAATGTATTCTTTTTATTGGTCATTTATAGTCATTTGCCCTTGTATAACTTGTATTGCATAAAACGGGATATATGCAAAGTTGCTGAATTTATAAGAAGTTATCCTGTTTTTTCGCCCCAAATGTCTGAATTGTGTTCCGAAAAGGCATATGTACGGACTGAAAATGAAAGAGGCAGTATAATTAATATACTGCCTTTATGTTTATTTGTCGGCGATAAACGGAGCCTTGCGAATATACGTTTCAGCATTTATCTGTTCTATGAGGAAGTGCGCCAGACTGCTTGCACTAATGCTGTTTCCCGGGCAATCTTCAAGACTGATACTGATCTCTTTGAGTAGATCAGTTTGCTCAATTCTGGGTAAACGCACCATCGTCCAGTCAACAGTACTATCTGCAAGTAAGGAATACTCTGATTGTTTATCTGCAGTAGATACGGGAAAATGCTGCTTCATCCATGCGGTGCCTGCCGCGGTTTCCGGGCCTTTATGATCTGAAGGGGTATCTACGTTCAGGCCGGTGATGACCAGGTAACGGCTGATGTGCTGTTGCTGCATGGCAAGCAATATATTCCTAGTCGACTGACTGAAAATTCCGGGTTCACTGGCGGGAATGCCCAGTCCCAGTGTACTGATCACAGCAGTACAATCTTTCAGTACGGCTTGAATCGCCTCTGGCTGTTGTACAGTACCAATCACAATATTGATCTGCGGATGCTGTAGGATTGCCGCTTTAGAAGGGTTGCGCACGAGCATATTCAGTTTGTAGCCTTGTGCTACTAATGTATTTACGAGATAAGTTCCGGCCTTGCCGGTGCCGCCGATTACGGCGATGATATGTTGTTGCATAATGATCTCTTTACTTTGATATGATAAAATAACCCAAGCTCCGTATAATGTATATCGGAGTCGTAATTCCCTGGCGGGATGCTATTTATAAAGAGATTTTAATAGGTTAAAGATACGTTTTTCTTGTTTTCAAATATAATTATACCGTAGCTTTGAGGCAAATGCGGCGCCTATATGAAAAAAATATTATGCATACTGCTTATTCTATATAGCTACTTACCCTTACGTGCACAAAATATCCTGATCAGAGACCTGGACCTGGATCGTATTGCTGATACCGTTAGGCTGAGTAAAGATGAAGGAACGATTACCTGCCGTTTATCTACCCAGGCTTTCAGACCGGTGCATAGTAAGTCTACTGAAATGGATGACAATTCCTATCTGAAAGAAACCCGAAACGGTTTTGAGTTTCGCCATAACTGGATGCGTGCGGGCTACGCCTGCCAGTTTCGTTTCGACGGCAAACTGAGAAAAATGCAGCTGATTGGTATGAACCGCTATGAGTTTGGCAATGCAGCCAATGATGGCAGCGGGGAATCCAGTGTAAACCTGCTGACCGGAGACTATATAGGTAACTGGAATTATTATGATATGGAGCATGAAGAGTTGATCAAAATGAAGCCCATCAAACTAAAAATGCCTTTGCCTAAAACATACCTGGACCAATTCTCTGAAGATATCTATTACCGGTATGCCAACCAGTGTTCAGAACTGTTTACCAGTAATAAGAAAGCAGATCGTAAACAACGCAAACTGGATTAATAAAATCAGTAAACATGTATATTCCTAAAATCAATATCATGCAGGACCGGGAGCGGATTGTAGCGTTTATGCAACGCTTCAGTTTTGCTACGATCATTACTTCAAATGATAATGTTCCGGTAGCCACGCATCTGCCCTTCCTGGTTAAGGAAGAAGAGGAACGGCTGTACCTGTATAGCCATTTTGCTAAACAAAATGATCAATGGAAAGACATCAGCAGCCATAAAATACTGGTCATCTTTAATGAACCACATGCATATATTTCTCCCTCCCTTTATGAAAAGGAGCAGAATGTGCCTACCTGGAATTATCTCGCGGTACATGCTTATGGCACCGGTGAGCTCATCACAGAACCGGCCGCTGTAAAGGAGTTGATGGAAGCGACCATTGATAATTATGAAACGGCCTTTCGGGTACAATGGGAGCGGCTTCCGGAAAAATACATTACCGGATTAATGGCCGGTGTAACCGGATTTCGTATCAAGGTCACCGAATTGCTGGCCAAAGAAAAACTCAGTCAGAATAAAACCATATACGAACAACAAAATATAATTGCATCACTATCCGCTGATCCTGATACTACAGCACGCATCACTGCTGAATATATGCAGCAAAACCTGAACAAAAACCCTTAACCCATTATCCCCATGAGCCAACCGATTATTCATCAGTTAGACATTCTTTACCCCTTTATACAGGCCCCTATGTTCGGGGTCACTACACCTGAAATGGTGGCGGCAGCTACAGAAACCGGCTGCTTGGGTTCGCTGCCCTTAGGCGACTGGTCTGCAGAAAAAAGTATACAGGCCATTCGTGCGACCAAAGCATTATGCAACGGACAATTTGCAGTGAATCTTTTTGCCCATAAAGTACCGGAGGCTGATGAAACCCTTAAAGCACAATATGCCGGCAGCAAACAATTTATTGAAGCCCTGGCAGCAGATCATGGCATTGAGGTAAGCCTGCCCGGTATTGATGAGATCAATGTAGATGATTACCATTCACAGCTGGATGCCGCACTGGAAGAAGGTTGCCGCATTATCAGCTTTACCTTTGGCAATCTCGATGAAGAAAGCATTCGCAAGTGTAAAGACAAAGGCGTACTGCTGGTGGGTACCTGTACCTCTGTTGAAGAAGCCCTTATACTGGAACAATCCGGTATAGACATGATCTGTGTACAAGGTCTTGAAGCCGGCGGACACAGGGGCAGCTTTACTACAGAAGATATTCCGCAGATTGGTGGACTGTCTTTATTGTCCCGCGTGTATGATAGTGTAAAAGTACCCCTGATTTATGCAGGCGGTATGTATAATGCCCGTACTGTACTGGCGGCAAAAATGATTGGTGCATCCGGCTTTCAGGTCGGTACCTTATTACTGAACGCTCATGAGAGTGCGTTACAGCCATTTGAAAAAGCCGGGTTGAAGGATCGCGGAGAAGCAGATATTATCCTGACCCGCAGCTTCTCCGGCAGATATGCCCGTGGGCTGCGCAACACCTTTATTGATGCCCTGGAACACTCCGGTCATATCCTCCCCTATCCTTATCAGAACAGGCTTACCCAAGCTTTGAGAAAAGCTGCACGGGATGCCGGTCATACTGGTTTTGTAAACCTGTGGGCAGGACAATCTTTATCCGGATTGCCGGAACGCAGTACCAAAGAGATTCTTACAGACCTGGTTATGGATACTGCGGCACTGAACAACGAATATTAAACCTGTGCAGTCAGTAGTTTCCGGATCAGAACAATCTGTCCCAAATGATAATGCATATGCTCGATCATACCTGCTATGTTGCGGAAATAAGTACCGTATTTAGCTTCTGAAAACAGAGCATCAAACTGCACATCATCCAATTTTTCTATAGCACTGGCAGTAAGCTCCGCTTGCTGCCATATTTGTTCCTGTAGCGCATTCCAGTCAGATTGATCTTTAATATCCGGCAGGATAAAGCTATCCTTGTCATTCCCCTCCAGAGGTCCTCCTTCCAATACCTTGTAAATGACTTTTACATAGTATGTAATATGGCAGGTAAGCATAGCAATTGAATTCAATCCCTGCACAGAGACTTGTGCCTCCTGCCAGGAAAGCCCGTCCAGCGCGTCTTTCAGATTGGACCAGCTCCAGTTTTTGCCAAAATGAACATCTCTCAGATGTTGCGCGAGTTGTTTACTGACACTCATATTGAAGCGTTTTTAATAAAGATTTTCTATAGCCTGATTGCTAAAATAACGTAAAATTTAAAGCCTGCCTAAAAACTTGTGATCCTGATCACAGGTGCATTTCAGCCAGGCTGGTGACCTTTGCATTGTACAAAAAAAGGAACACCTTATGTTATTCGAACAATATCAACTGAATCAAATTTTATTATCCAATCGTATCCTCATGCCCCCGATGACCCGTTCTCGTTCTGCGGCTGGGAATGTGGCAACCGAACTGATGGCTGCTTATTATGCACAAAGGGCTTCTGCAGGCCTGATCATTTCTGAAGGTACGCAAATCAGCCAGCAGGGACAAGGTTATGCCTGGACACCCGGTATTTATACTCCGGAGCAGATTGCGGGATGGAAACAAGTTACTGATGCGGTACATCATGCCGGCGGAAAAATCTTTGCCCAGTTATGGCATGTAGGCCGGGTGTCGCATACCAGCCTTCAGGCAAATGATGCGCAGCCTGTTGCTCCTTCAGCCATACTGGCCGAAGGCGTAAAAGTATTCCTGGCTCCGGAAGGCGCAGCGGCAGACTCCGGGCTGGGTACCATGGAGCAGCATTCTATGCCCCGGGCATTAACTATCCCTGAAATCAAAGACATCGTCCATGATTATGCACAAGCTGCACAAAATGCTATTGCTGCCGGTTTTGATGGTGTAGAACTGCATGGTGCCAATGGTTACCTCATCGAGCAGTTTATCGACTCTCAGACCAACCAGCGTACGGATGAATATGGTGGTAGCCTCGAAAATCGTCTTCGCTTTCTGAAAGAAGTGACCACAGCTGTAGCCGCAGCTATCGGTGCCGATCGTGTAGGAGTGCGCCAGGCACCCCTAACCACTCTTATGGGCGCAATGGATGATCATCCGGAAGATACCTATATCGCAGCAGCCAGACTGTTGCAGGAAATTGGTATTGCTTATATCCATATTGCAGAAGCGGATTGGGATAATGCGCCGGTTATGCCGGTAGCCTTTAAAGAGGCCTACAGAACGGCATTTAAAGGTACCCTCATCTATTCCGGTAAGTATACCAAAGCCCGTGCAGAAGAGGCACTCCGTAACGGATGGGCCGATCTGATCGGATTTGGTCGTCCGTTTATTGCCAATCCTGATCTACCCTATCGCCTGGCCAATGACCTGCCATTAAATGAACCCAAGCGGGAACATTTTTTCGGTGGTTCGGCTGAAGGATATACAGATTATCCACTTGCCACAACACAAACATCATCCTCAACTTATTAATCAAAAGCAACAATGACCAAAGATCTGTTTGCACCGCTTGCCTCCGGTGCCCTGAATTTGAAAAACCGCATTGCCATGGCACCAATGACCCGTGCCCGCAATGCAGACGGTATTCCTAAAGAATTTAATGCTACATATTATGCGCAGCGTGCTGATGCGGGCCTGATCATAACAGAAGGTACTGCTATTTCTGATACGGCTATGGGGGTATTATATATCCCGGGGCTATATACCCCGCAACAGGTAGCCGGCTGGAAAAAGGTTACGGATGCGGTACATGCACAGGGCAGCACCATCTTCACCCAGCTGTGGCATGTGGGCCGTGTATCTCATACGTCTAATCAGCCTAAAGGCCAGGCGCCGGTGGGTGCATCTGATATGCGTGCGGCCAACTCCTTTGCCTGGGGTTATGATGCAGCAGGTAAAGAAGGATTCGTACCTTGTTCACAGCCAAGAGCATTGGCTACAAATGAAGTGTCTGCTGTAGTGCAGGACTTCGCTCATGCGGCTAAAAATGCTGTAGCAGCGGGTTTTGATGGTGTAGAGCTGCATGGTGCGAATGGTTACCTCATTGAGCAGTTCCTGAATCCGCATATCAATAACCGCAGTGACCAGTATGGCGGTTCTGTTGCAAACAGGTCCCGTTTCCTGTTGGAGGCAATCGATGCCTGTATCGCGGCAATCGGATCAGATAAAGTAGCGATACGCCTGACACCTTATGGCGGATTGCATGAGTTACCGCATTATGAGGAAATAGAGGAAACCTACCAGTACCTTGCGACAGAACTGTCCCGGAGAAATATTGCGTATATTCATATCATGGACCAGCAGTCCCGTGGCAGCTTCGCCTTACCTGATGGATTCCTGGAGCGCTTTCGCAGCTGGTATGACGGCGTATTGATCCTTGCAGGTGGTATGGATCGTAAAAAGGCCACCACATTGATAGAGTCAGGTATCATCGATATTGCCGCCTTTGGGGAAGTATATATTGCTAACCCGGACCTGGTAGATCGGCTACGCCATAACTGGCCGGTGACTCCACCAAACCGAGCACTGCATTACGGACTGGGAATGGAAGGATACCTGGATTGGAAAACTTATCAGGAACAAATCAATCATTAATTATGAACAAGAATATAATACAGATGCTCGTGCTGATCATCGCTATGCTGGCGGGTTTCGGCACCATACAGGCACAACAAAAATCATCAAAAATGAAAAAGAAAATCTTATTTGTAGTCACCAGTCATGATACTAAAGGCAGCACTGGTGAGCCAACAGGATATTACCTGGCAGAGGTGTCTCATCCCTGGAAAGTGCTGACTGATGCAGGTTATGAAATCGATTTTGTAAGTCCGAAAGGAGGTACTCCGCCTGTTGACGGCTTTGATCTGAGTGATCCGGATAACAAAGCATTCTGGGAAAACAAACAGTATCATCAGAAGATCAGTAACAGTATGCGTCCTGAGCAGGTGAAACCGGAAGAATATTCCGCTATATTTTATGCCGGCGGACATGGTGCCATGTGGGACTTGCCAGAAAATAAAGCACTGGCCGCTATTGCAGCACGTATTTATGAACAGAACGGTATTGTAGCCGCCGTATGCCATGGCCCTGCAGGGCTGGTAAATATACAGTTGAGCAATGGTCAATATCTTGTGGCAGGTAAAAAGGTAAATGGTTTCTCCAATGAAGAAGAGGAGCTGGTGAAGCTGAGTACTGTAGTACCCTTCCTGTTAGAAGATCAGCTGAAAGCACGTGGCGGGACATATGAACAATCCCCTGCCTGGCAACCGCATGTAACGGTAGATCAGCGAGTGATTACCGGCCAGAATCCGCAATCAGCAAAGGCTGTAGGCGAAGCGATTAAAAAAGCACTGGAATAGATTATATTCAAAGACCGTATACACTGAGGCATATTTCTTTTGTACATTTACAACATGGAATATGCCTCTTTTCTGCGCCGACATATAGAACAGGTTGTGTCCCTTACAGATGAAGAATTTGACCTGTTGTTGCCGTACTACAAACCGCTGGTAGTGGCCAAAAAGCAATTGCTGATCGAGAGTGGCGATACAGTTCGGGCTGAGTTCCTGGTGGTACAGGGCTGCCTGAAGGCTTTTATGCATGATGAGGATGGCCGCCAGCACATCATCCAGTTTGCAATAGAGAACTGGTGGATATCGGACTATCCTGCTTATGCGCAGCAAAGCAGGGGTGATATGTGTGTACAGGCACTGGAGCCTTGTGTTGTGCTGGAACTTTCCGCTGCAGATAAGGAAACTGTTTGTAACCTGGTGCCCAAAATGTATATCTTTCACGGACGTAAGGCTTTCGGAGGATATGTAGCCCTTCAGAGACGTGTCTTGTCTATGATGAAAAGTTCGCCTAAAGAGAAATACGAACTGCTGTTGCAGCAATACCCCGCCCTGTTTCAGCGGGTATCCAAAACAATGATTGCACACTATCTGGGTGTATCGCGGGAGACTTTAAGCAGGCTGGAAAGGAAGTAGAATGGGTTATCTGGAAATTGTTTTTTACTGAGCAATTGACTATTATAAAAAAGCCATCTGAAAAATCAAATGGCTTGCTCTCTTCATTACTCATAGATGAACCTGCTATTATACAAGCATGGTAGCCCGATTCATTTATATTCTTTTAGCGATTCCCGTGCTCAATACCGGAATCGATTGGTATACAGCTTCAGTCTGCAAAGGAAAACCAAGCTTTGCGGTCCTCCAAAAAAAGCGCTTACTTTGAGTGTGAACATGCCTATTTTTGAGGATATAGTACAATAATAATTCTCATCCTGACGGTACTTTTGCAATAAGATCTCGGAATGCATAAACAACCCGCGCATATTATTCTCTGTTTCCTGTTTTCCTGGTCGCTTGCTTCAGGATTGTTTTCCTGTACGCGTGAAGCTAAACCGGCACGTAATCTGCAACAGCAGGAAGTCGTATTTTTTGTCCTGTTACATAAAGGAGATAGTGTATATGCACAGAAGAAGAATTATACCACCTTCGCTCATAGCCTGAAATACTACGACAGCGCACAGATCATCGCAGAACAATCTCATAATACCAGATTGAAGGCGGAAGCCCTGTTTGCCAAAGGCCGCATCTACGATGCCTGGAATAAAGAACCCCAGCGTACCATCTATTATTTTAGAGAGGCTGCTGCTTTATTTGGTACACTTCCTGATCAATATCCCCGCTACCTGTACGTGCAGCAGCTGGTGGCTCATGCTTATGATAAGATCAATGATAGTGTACACGCGGTTGAAATATTGAGGAGCCTATATGACACATTGCTGACTAAAGACACTGTTTTTCGGATGCAGCAGGGCTATATCTCCCAGATGGCCCTGATCAGTAGCGAGGTGCGCAATTATGCACTGGCCGATAGTATACTGAACAGTCTATTTAAAAGAACCTGGATACGCAATGATCCGGATACTTATAATTACCTGGATAATTATTACCTGACCCGCTCCCGCATTGATGTATACCATTATGGCCTGCTGCAATCGCCATATCTTGATTCTCTGGAACAGGCTTATGCCCGCACTACAACAGATTTTGATCGTGCCTATCTCGCTACAAACCTGGTGCAACTGTACCGTACTGTAAAGGATACAGCCAAGGCTTATACCTACTTGCTGGCAGAGTATAATTTTACTGTAGATCTGAACCAGGGTAAGGCCCTGGAAGTTCTGGAGCATGATCTGGCCAAATCGGAGTTGGATGCGGAAAGGCGGCAGATTCAGTATGAACAGACCATGCAGCAATGGAAGGAGATGGGTTTTGTGGTGTTTATGATCGGCTTTATATCCATCACGGTGCTGAGTATATTTCTATATAAAAATGTGCAAAAATACCGCGCGCTTTCTGCCAAACTGATCCGAACTAATGCAGACCTGGACCAGCAGATTGGCAATGTTGCGCTGCTGAATAAGGAAATGCAGCACCGGGTGAAGAATAACCTGCTTATGATTGTGAGTCTGCTACAGATGCAGGAGCGCCGAAGCCAGAATGAAGAGACTGTAAGAGATTTGCAGGAAGCCCGCCTGAGGGTACAGAGCATATCGGATTTACATCAGCGAATTGGTAACCATGAGCAGGCAGTGGACTTTAAATCTTTTATAGAGGCGCTGGTACAGGCAGTAGTGAATTGTTATTTTATCAGTAAACCAGTAACGGTTAGTGTACGCGGTACAGATCATATCGGATTGCCAAAGAAAAAACAATTGCCCCTGACGCTGATATTGAACGAATGGATCATTAACTCGATAAAGTATGCCGATACCGGAAATGAGCCGTTGCACCTAACTGTAGCTTTCCGTGTACTGGAAGACCAGCTGGAGATCCGGTATGCCGATAATGGTTCTGTAGATGCACATAGTGCAGATGCACCGACAGGACTGGGCACAGAAATCGTAGTTTTGCTGAGCAGGCAATTGCATGCCCAGGTACTGCGCCATCCCGAGCATCCTTATCAATACACCATCATTTGTCCCAATGGAAAATAAGATCAACATCCTGATTATTGAAGACGATGCCCTTATTGCGGAGCACCTTAAGTATACCCTCGAGGATCTGGGCTATTATGTGAGCGGTATCTGCTATCATTTTGATGAGGCCAGAGATCTTATTGCCCATACTGAAGCCGATCTGATCCTGCTGGATATAAACCTTGAGGAGGCGGAAGAGTGGAAAAACGGAATTACTTTAGGGAGTATTATCCAGGATACCAGACCCAACATGCCCTTTATCTACCTTACGGCCTATAACGATCTCCCTACCATCAGAACGGCCACCCGTCAGAGGCCGCAGGGCTACCTGATCAAACCGGCTGCTTCTGCCACCTTATTTGCAGCCATACAAACGGCTATCGAAAACAGTCATCTGCAGCAGAAGGAAACGGAAACGGATAAGCAGGAGGAAGTTCGGCCTGACTACTTTTTTGTAAAGGTGGGACATAAGACTAATAAGTTTTTCTGGAAAGATATATACTGCCTGGAGGCGGGCAAGAACTATGTAAAAGTAAAATCTGCACAGGTGCAATTCCAGTATTCGATCAGGGGATCACTGACCTTTGTGAGGACACAATTGCTCCCCATCAGCCTGCAGTCCTCATTTGTTCAGGTGAACCGCAGTTGCTGTGTGAACCTGCAATATATGACTTCTTTTGACCAGGAAGCCGTGTATTTCGGCACGGAACGTATCGAAAACAGCCGATTGAGTATGGCAGACTTAAAGAAACATGCCAATAAATAATTGTTACAGATCCTGTATCCTTTTGCCACTGAGGTGACCGAAACGACGATGTTTCGGAGTGTCGATCTGTTGACTGCTATATATGCTGTTATTGCCTGAACATAAATAGGCTACAACACAGGCCAGCGCAATATATACGCCACATTCCATCCCAAATAATTCAATGCCCATCATCGTACAGGCCAGCGGTGTATTGGTAGCCCCGGCAAATACAGCTACAAAACCCATACCGGCCAGCAAAGCATGTGGCAAGGGGATCATTAAGGATAATGCGCTACCCAGTGTAGCACCGATGAAGAATAAAGGGGTTACTTCCCCACCCTTGAATCCTGCAGATAAGGTAATAACGGTCAGTAACATTTTCAACGCAAAATCATAGGGCATTGCGGTAGTGTCAAATGCGGATACAATTGCCGGAATACCAAGTCCGATATATTTGGTAGTACCGGAGTACCATACAAATAACAGTATGAGCAAACCTCCTGCCACCGGCCGAAATGGCGGGTATGCAATGTATTTACGGAAACTGGTACTGCAATAGTCCATAGCCTTACTGAACAATGCGGCACACCAGCCAAACAGGATGCCGGCAATAAGCACAAAAATGAGTGTACTAAATGATAAAGATGGCACGATACCAATCGGGTAATGCGTATGCGGTACGCCCCAGGCGCGTGTTACCAGGTCGGCCAGTACAGCAGCCATCACTGCGGGAAACAATGCCTGGTAGCGCAGGCGACCCAGCAGGAAAAACTCTATGCCGAATAATGCACCGGCCAGCGGCGTGCCGAATACAGCCCCGAAACCCGCTGCTACAGCGGCAATCAGCAAGGTGCTGCGATCTTCTTTGGACAGTTTAAATGGTTTGTGCAGTTGATCCGCTATAGCACCGGCCATTTGTAATGCAGTGCCTTCCCGTCCGGCAGATCCGCCGAGTAAATGGGTGATGATGGTGCCGGCATAGACCATGGGCGCCATTTTAAATGGGATGGTTTTGCCCGGTTCCAGTATCGTATCGATCAGCAGATTATTGCCGCTCGCCACACTTTTTCCATAACGGTTATATAACCACCCGACCAGGAAACCACCGGCAGGCAATAAAAATAAAATCCAGTGATGCTTCTCACGGAATGTAGTGGCCCATTGCAGGGTTTGCAGGAAGAATGCAGCAGCGGAACCGATCAGTAAACCAAGGATCAGGCAGATCAAAACCCATCTGAGCAGGTATGGCACAAGCGGATACCTGCGGAACAATAAACGGAATCGGATAAATATTTTACGGGAAAAAGCTGCAGTAGTATGGTGTTTATGTACGGGCATAATAATCCTGATTATAAGGTGAATAATAATATATAATCAGGCGTCATCAGCTGTTGCAAGCGGTTGGGTAAGGAAGCACACCATTTCCTTTTGTAGGGCAAAGATACATATTCCGGTTAAATTTTAAATACTCCGACAGTGTGCTATTCAGTAGTATTTATAAATATTACAAGTAAAAGCCTGAATTGTCCATCTTTTTCAGGATGAAGCCAGTGATCTTTGTTGTTGAATCGATAAAGCCGAAATGATGATGTTTAAACGCTGTTTACTGATCGGAGGATTATTGTTTACCCAATTAAACTGTTCTGCACATATGAACGAAAAGCAACACTATTCTGCAACACAGCTGGTCGCTGCAGTACAGGAGCAAAACCACGATGCGGTAATGAAAGCCCTGAAAGCCGGTGCAGCCGTGAATACTACGGATAAAAACGGTAGATCACTTTTGCTGATGGCTACCCGTAATAAGGATGTGGTGATGGCTAAATTATTAGTCGCTAATGGCGCGGATGTAAACCAGCAGGATGAGATCAGAGACAGTCCCTTCCTGTATGCGGGCGCCTCGGGATCAGCAGAGCTGGTGCAGTTGTACTTGCAGCATGGTGCCCGTTTTGATGTGTTCAACCGGTACAATGGTTCTGCGCTTATACCCGCCTGTGAGCGGGGACATACAGAAGTGGTAAGTATACTCGCCCATACACCAGGCTTCCCGATAGATCATATCAACCGGCTCGGCTGGACGGCCTTGCTGGAAGCCATTATCCTGGGTGACGGGTCTGCGGTATATGTTGATATTGTGCGGATACTGATTGATGCCGGTTGTGCTATTCATATACCGGATAATGACGGTATTACGCCATTGCAACATGCGCGCCTTAAAGGTTATAAAGAGATTGCAGCCTTACTGAGCCGGTCTTAGGTTAATTAATTACCAAAATTGTCCTTCATCTATACGACATTGCTATTAATCCTGTTGTTTTGCAGGATAATACCTGCCCTGCCCTTTTCTGAATTATATGAATCCCGAACAAACTGTATCTGATCCCGTAGTAAGCGCACCTGTAACCGGCGAAACGCCTGCACGTCCGGCTCTTACCCGTTCTGTATTATGGCTGATGACCATCGCCAGCGGACTGGTAGTCGCCAATAATTATTATAATCAACCTTTACTGAGCCTGATCGCTAAAGACATGGGCGTAAGCGAGGCGAAGGTGAGTAATATTGCTATGTTTACCCAGATAGGTTATGCCATGGGCTTATTACTAATTGTACCACTCGGCGATATGCTGCGCCGGAAGCGCCTTATCCTGATTGATTTTATATTTATCATTCTGTCCCTGCTGGGCATGACCATTGCCCCGTCCATCCATTGGCTGATTCCGATCAGTTTTCTTATTGGCTTTACATCCGTCGTGCCGCAGTTATTTGTACCTATGGCGGCAGAACTGGCGACGAAAGAAAAGCAGAGTGCTTCTATAGGTATGGTGATGAGCGGCTTGCTGATCGGGATATTGCTATCACGGGTAATCAGTGGTATTGTAGGTGATCTCTGGGGCTGGAAAGCCATGTTCTATATTGCGGCGGGTTGTATGGTTATATTGGGTGTGGTACTGGCGTTTAAATTGCCGGAAGTGCATCCTTCCTTTAAGGGTACTTACCGGGAACTGATGCGCTCACTGGTACACCTGACCAAAACACAGCCGGTATTAAGACTGGCTGCATTCCGCGGTGGTGCCGGATTTGCGGCATTCAGTGCTTTCTGGACCACATTGGTATTTCACCTGGAAGAGGCGCCCTTTCATGCTGGTGCAGCAGTAGCGGGTGCTTTCGGGATGATCGGCGCGGTAGGTGCACTGGCTGCGGCTATTGTGGGTAAGATCGCCAATAAGGTACGTCCATTCCAGATTGTTATGTATGCTATACTGATCATGCTGATCAGCTGGGTCATTTTTTACTTTGGCGGATATACGTACATAGGCCTCATCATCGGTATTATCCTGATTGATATGGGCCTGCAGTCGATGCATATTATGAACCAGTCCAGCTTCTTTGCCCTGAGACTGGCGGCAGGTAACCGTTTGAATACGGTGTATATGTTCAGCTATTTCATCGGAGGCTCACTGGGTACTTATCTTGCGGCACAGGCCTGGCGTGTCTGGCAATGGCCGGGTGTCGTGCTGGTGGGTACATTTTTCACCGTACTGGTATGCATCAGCCATCTCTTATACGGCAAGCCCCAAGCAGTATCGCAGGTATCTTAAATATTCTCCAAAGCAGCCGGACAAAAGCCGCAGATTTGCTACTTTTGCAGGATATTATTGCATACATGAAGAATATTATCCTGGCCAGTACCTCTACTTTATTCGGAGGCGAATACCTGGCGTATATCAAAGAGCAGATCAAAGACTTATTCAAAGGTATTGACTCCATTATATTTGTCCCTTATGCCCGTCCCGGTGGTATTTCACATGATGAATACACTGCGATTGCAGCAGCATACTTTACCGGTATCGGTATCGAAGTAAAAGGGCTGCACACCTTTGCTGATCCGAAGCAGGCCATACAGGAAGCCAAGGGCTTTTTTACGGGTGGTGGAAATACCTTCCTACTGGTGAAACAACTGCATGAGCAGGGATTAATGACCGAACTGTCAGCAGCAGTCAGCGGCGGAAAGCCTTATCTGGGTTCGAGTGCAGGCAGTAATATTGGTGGCATTAATATGCAAACGACCAATGATATGCCGATTGTGTACCCTCCTAGTTTTGAAACCATGGGACTGGTTCCGTTTAACCTGAACCCGCATTACCTGGATCCGAATCCGGATCTGAAACATAACGGAGAGACCCGTGAGACCCGTATCAAAGAATTTCATACCCAGAACAGTATTCCGGTTGTGGGCCTCAGAGAAGGTAACTGGATTAGGGTTACAGGCGATCAGATCACTACAGAAGGTGCCGAACAAACCCGCATTTTTGAAGCCGGTAAAGCGCCTTATGAGGTGGCTTCCGGTACTATACTCTCCTTTTAAGCATTACGCATCCCGATGAATAAAGAACAATTCCAGGCTGAAATCTCTCCCATGCTGCCGCATGCTCCCGGTGTGTATCGTTATTACGATGCCGGGAAAAAGCTGTTGTATGTAGGTAAGGCCAAGAACCTGAAAAAAAGGGTCAGTTCTTATTTTGTCAAAAAGATCGATAATGTAAAGACCCATACGCTGGTCAACCAGATTGTGCATGTAGAATGGACGGTGACGAATGATGAACATGATGCGTTCCTGCTGGAGAACTCGCTGATCAAGCATTTCAAGCCACCGTACAATATCAGTCTTAAAGATGATAAGACATATCCCTACATCACGATCAAGAATGAATCTTTTCCGCGTGTATTCCTGACCCGCAGGTTTACCAAAGACGGATCGGAATACCTCGGGCCTTATACCTCGGTCAGCCAGATCTATACGCTGATGGACCTGGTGAAGCGCCGTTTTCCCCTGCGTACCTGCAGCCTGAACCTGAGCCAGGAGAATATTAAGAAAGGTAAGTTTAAAAAATGCCTGGAATACCACCTGGGCAATTGCAAGGCACCCTGCGAGGGTTTACAAAGCCTGGACGAATACCTGAATGATGTGCAACAGGTAAAGCAGATTGTCAAAGGGAATATCAGCGGTGTGCTGAGTAGTTTACGCCAGCAGATGGCAGAAGAGGCAGAGCAGATGGCTTTTGAAAAGGCACAGCATACCAAAGAGACGATCGATATCCTGCAAGGCTTCCAGACCAAATCTTCTGTGGTGAATACGAGACTGGGCAACCTGGATGTAGCCAGCATTGTAGAACATGGCGGACTGGCTTATGTGAATTATTTGGTGGTAGCAGAAGGGAGTATTGTACAGAGCAAGAGCCTGCAGATAGAAAAGAAACTGGAGGAGACTGCCGAAGAATTATTATCCTACGCAATTGCCTTCCTGCGTCCGCGATTCCAGTCACAGGCTAAGGAGATTATCCTGCCTTTTGAGATACAGACCGAGGAATCGGATCTGGTCCAGACCCTGCCGCTGCTGGGTGATAAGAAGAAACTGCTGGACCTGAGTTATAAAAATGCAGAGGAGCATATGCGCCAGTCGGAGCTGAAAACCAGGCTGAACCTGGATAAGGCGGCGACGAAGGATATGAATGATACCCTGGTGCAATTACAGCATGACCTGAAACTAAAAGAGGTGCCGGTACATATCGAATGTTTCGATAACTCTAACTTCCAGGGCAGCTTCCCGGTGGCCGCTATGGTTTGTTTTAAGGAAGGCATGCCTTATAAAAAAGAATACCGTCATTTTCACATCAAAACGGTTGAGGGTATTAATGACTTTGCCTCTATGGCTGAGATTGTGCATAGACGCTATTCCCGCCTGATCAAAGAGGGTAAACCGCTGCCGCAGTTAGTCATTATCGATGGGGGTAAAGGCCAGTTGAGTGCGGCTATGGAGAGTATCAGTGCGCTGGGACTGATCGGTAAAATGACGATCGTGGGCCTGGCCAAAAGAGAAGAAAGCATTTTTTATCCCGGCGATAGTGATCCTTTGCAATTGCCGTATAATGGCAAAAGTCTTTTGCTGATCCGCCGTGTGCGGGATGAGGTGCACCGCTTCGGGATTACCTTTCACCGTGATGTGCGCAGCAAAGGCACGATTAAGAATGAACTGGAGGATATACCGGGCATCGGTGCGCAGACGGCTACTACCCTATTACAGCGCTACCGTTCTGTAGCGAAGATCAAACAGATGACCCAGAGAGAACTGACTTTGACGATCGGCGCTTCTAAAGCCCGTGTCGTATATGAATATTTCCATAAGGATGAGGAAGGTGCTGACTAATTGGTATAATCCATCACGATCAGCCATTTGCCTTTTATATGGCGGTATAACAGGTGAAAACTGCCGCCTACATCACCTTTATTCCTGCTCAGGTGCCATTTGCCTATCGCAAAGTACTCCCCCTTACTGAGCGGATGAATGCTCAGCTCAGAAAATGTAAGCTCCCCCATAGTTGCCTTATCGGGATATGATTTTAGATAGCGGTCCAGCACCGGTTTCCAGCCATAGGTTGTCTTACTGCCGCCGATAAAAGCCAGGCTATCATGCTGCCAGTAACCGCTCATATATGCAGGGATATCACCGGCATTCCAGGCTTCCTGTTGCAGTTGCAGCATTTTACGGATCTCCATTTCGGCTCCTTGTGCATAGCTGTTGCGGGCAAAAAGCGATAGCAGTATAAACAGGCTGAGTTGTATAATTTTTTTCATGGTTTATCTTTGATAAAAGAAATATAAAATTAGTTTTTAGGGAGGAGGAATGCAAGTGATGGTGACAAGTGGATACAACAGAATATACTATCAAGCTGAGCATGCTAATTCATGCTTTCCCGAAGAAATTCAGATTCCCATTTAATTATAGCATACCATTCATCATATTCTTTGTCGTAGGGTGAATGCTTTAACCATTTCTTCAGCCTGTTTAAGTAATCAAGAGATGCGTCTTTGTTTTGTGTAGTGAGAAAGCAATTATATATCTTTTGTGCCGCAATGATTTTTAGAATATGAACAGGTTGTACGCCAGGCAAATCGGGATATTCTTGCAGGCACTCTTTCTGGAGGAATGCAACTAAATGATTAATCGCGGCACTGCTAATAACTTTTTTCACCCTTACATACTCACTTGCAATATCAGCACTTTCATATACCTTGTTTTGGTTAATGGCATCATCAATATTTTTCTGGCTATCTGCAAATACCAATGTATAGTCATGTTCACCAAGTATCTCTATTACAGCTATTGCTTTAACATCTATTGCATTCACCTCTGAAGTGTCAATTGAGCAACCAGAAGATGAAGTTAACAGCAATGCAATTAAAAGTAAATTGAAAAGTTTTTTCATCATACTAATTTACCACACATAAAGTCAAAAAAAACAATTATGATTTAATTTTCTATAATTTAAATAAGCGTCTTATAAATCCAGAAGATCAGATTCGGTGTCCTTTAATGCACCGTTTAATGTACCTGTCCAAAAAAACTTCAAACTCCAGATAATCGGTGTGATTGGATGTTTGCTTCAGGTATTGCTTCAATCCGATGAATACTTTCTTTGCATCTGGCACTCTGGACATGCAATATTTTCTGAATGAACGCTGATCATACCATTCTAATTCATAAATGGTGCCAAACAGATCACATTCTTGTCCATCGTTATAATCTGGACATTCTACTGTATTGAGATATGTAATGATGTGCTCTATGGTCTTTTTATTTATAATAATCTTCTGCAACAATGCATCCTCACGCAAATAACCGTAGTCTTTTTCAGAAACTAATAAGGAATCAATCTTCCATTCCTCAGAGGCCAACATGATGGTATGTCTTCTATTTCTGTCCTCGGTAAATACAAGTATATTATCGGGTACATAGGGTGTTTTTATGCTAAAAGGGTTAGACCAAACACGATTATTTAAACGATCATCATGTAGTCCGTAGCTCATTTTGAACCTGAAAGTATTGAAAGAATTGGATAATCCATTTAATACTTGACGCATATTCAGCTCTGCTCTTGCATGTTCTCCTACGTTTATTGTCGATATTTTTGCCTTAGGAAAATCTTCACTAATATTGACATCCATAACTATCTCCTGCCATTTGCCAAGACTATCCATAGCCTCCAGAGCTAGATTGTAATACAACAATTCTCCGGTTTGGTTCTTGATCGTAATTAATGCATCGTTCTTGGACGACTGCTTCACCTCAGCCGTCAGCATAACATTCGAGATCGATGATTTTGATGTGCAGCCAACAGTTAAGCACAAGATTAATATCCAATGTATACATTTCATGCAGTTTTTGCTTTTCAGTTAAAAAGTTTTCCAATGTATTTTTTCAATTCCTAATGCCGCCGCACTATCCAGACACTCCTTTTTCGTCAATGGACCGACTATACCCTCTTCCGGAAATAAAGTATATTCTTGTTTGATAGGAACTATAAAATATTTTAGCATGCTGCTGTCAATTGCTGTACTATATTCCGAGCTTTGCACTGCAATGAGGTAATGATCGGATACTCCGACACTATACAAACAGGCCTCTACAATACCCACATAGCTATCGTCATTTATCTTATATGATAAGGCCCTACTTTCGTGTGCGTCAATAGCTATAGCGTAATAGTTACCTGTTATTTTCTTTTCTTCTACAAAGCCGCAGGAGGTAACGAGCAATAGCGATAAATAGAATAGATTATGGAGTATCGTTTTCAAATCCAGTCAGTATTTTGATATTGGTAACTTTAAATATTATGTATATTAAGAATGAGATACTGAAAAATAAAAGCAAAGCCAATATATTCCTGGTCAGCTCCTGCCATGATAAGGTATCTGCAGGTACTGTATACCATTTAAATTGAGCAAGGTTGAATTGATCAGAATCAATACTCTTCATGAAAAGGCAGTCAGGGCATAGTTTATAGGAAGTATCTTTTATGAGCGTAATATATTCAGATTGTTCATCTGTTGTTTTAATCTCAACGACTATGTCATTTTTATCTATACCATACCTGATTACTTTGGATACTTCTTTCCGAATGCCATCTTTATTTACAAACTCCATTACCGGGCCAATCACCGGCATTCCGCCGGAATCTACAATCGAAAATCCACCTTCAAAACTATATTGGAAAATGGGTTGTACGTTATATGGTAATATATGCCTGTAATGAAAGAAACTCTTGCCAAAGTAGCTTAAGTCTTTGTCTAACTTTAACCATAGAAGTCCTGTAAGCATTATACAAAGCAGGATGTATGGGATCTTTTTGTTGTGCATTTTAATCTTATTGATTGAACATACTATTTAGATACTTTTGTTTTGTATGCCATTTAATCAGTTATTACACCTCTTTTTTTAGCCTGTTCTAAAAACCAAGAGTTCAAAATGTCTTTATTCTTATTAATAAAACGAATAACATCTGGTTGAAGCGGTTTAACCTTTTTGTAAGATGTAGTATTATAAATCCACTTAGGAAAGGAAAGAGACTCTAAAGGCATTGATGAATTACTCCTTACGAAGTACATTAGTGTATCCGGCTGATCGGCGGTAAACATTAAACCGTTTATCATTCCCGTCCATTCATCATAGTTAAAATGATTGATTAGTTTGTGATCAATATCATTATAAAAACTAAAGTAAAATGCGCATGAATCCCCACTCAATCCTAAAGAGTCGAAACGGAGTTCAAGGCTTGAATAAGGTTTGTTGACAATCGTTTGGGTTCTGATATCCCCATAGTATGTGCCTGGTGTATCCATACAATAATAAGTGTACAAGTACCATTTGGTACTGTCGTACCAGTCATTGATCTGTAAAGAATCAACAATTGTGGGGTAGTGACTTTTCTGCCCTCCTACCGTTTTCGAAGATTCTGTACAGCCATAAAAAAGAATTATTAAACCCAAAAATATCTGTGTTATTCTAATATGCATAACAACTATGGTCTATTATTGAAAAACATACTACAAGCAGACCGAAGCCTGCTTTTTATCGATTTTTTTAGTAACATATAAATTAACGCCAAAGAACTCTATCCTCCCAACAATTTTTAAATAAATACATTCTATTAGGATAAACTCGGTAAGAAATTAATTGTGAAATAAAATGTGTATCTGACCATGTTGCTTCTGAGTCTTTAGTACTTTTAAATACTAAGCATTTGTAAGACCCTTTATAATTAATTAAGTCAAAGTATTGGGCCAAAAAATTCAACGTCGACTTACTATCTTTTTCATTTACATTAATTTTAATTTGCATTCCTTTATATTTAAAAAAATACTTAGGATAATCATCGACAAATTGATTTTCTATAGTATCAACTTCGTCATAGTACTTACTTAATCCTAATGTGATTTCCTTATAGTTATTAAACTGCTTTATATTTATTTTTTTTGAATAAGGCACATGTACACCATCTAATAAAGGTTCATTTATTAGGGATAGTAAACTATCTAGTACAACACATAACTGCTTATCCTTTACTGTATATTCTTCCATAGGAATATACATCGTGTCAATTTTCCAAGATTTTGAACTTTGTGCAATTGAAATGTTGCTATATAACAATAGTGCAAATAATATATACTTCATGATTAAGATTTTACTATTTAATAAAATAAATGCCTCCTTTAATAACCTCAACTGAAGGGACGACATTATTCGGATTTTTTTTATCCCCATAAAATAATACCCTATTTCTCTTTGATTTGTAAAATCAAAGTCAGGAGGGGGAAACTTCACCTATCAGATGAGAATGGAAAAATGACTACTTGGTAACCATTGTATAAATTTTCCAGTCCTTTTTATTTTGAGCTTGTGCACGGGCTCTTTGAATACAATCAACCCAAATTTCATAATATAATTTCATATTTTATTTTTCATCATTATTTACTGAATCATAGATTAATGTTACGCCACCATAAATTAATACTCCTAAGCCGATACCCCAGCCAATAGGGTTAAAAATCAAACTGTCAGCTAACAAATCGTAAAATTACAAAAAGCAGACCGACGCCTGCTTTTTGTAAGAAAAATGTTGAATGAGGATAAATGATAATTTTTAGTTTGCTCTTCAATAAAGATCATCATAATTTTTCGTTATCATAAATATACGTGTTATCATAATTAGTTAAAGTGTATTGCTCAAATGAGAAAGGTTTTCGTTTTTCAGGCCAGATATGAAAATGAATATCCTGATTAACAATTTTACTCGGAACACCACACCTGAATTTTCCTGAATAGAAAGTATAAATATAATAGGGTATTTTATTTTTTGAAATTGCAATGTACTTTTTCAGCCAGGCCTGTTTAAAGTAAGACGTGTCAATTAAAATTTTATAACCTTTATGGTCAATACAATATTTACCAGCATATTGTTTTGGTATTTTTGTTTGATCTTGTAAACCATATAGAAAAACATTGCCCGCATATAATGCTATTAGTTCTTGTTTAAATTCATTATTTTCAGGATATAATTTAAGGAAATATGGAATATTTCTACCATTAACAGGTTCGTACTTAATTAATGACAATGCCGAGTCAATTACAGCAGACATTACACTGTTTGTAATGATTGCCTCCTGAATTTGAATAGTATCAATTACTAAATTACAAGGTAAATCATTTTTTACTTCCTTTTGAGAATATGCATCCTGCATATAGAAGCAAAGGATGATACTAATTATTTGTGCTTTAAAGATATAATTCATTTTTTCTTATTTTCTATTTCTTTCAAAAAAATCATACGCACTAGGCATATTATTTAAATCGTATGCCTCCATTTTTGCCTCAGAAAAATATCTATCCATTATCTTTCCATAGCTTGGTGCATCTTTATCATCTGAAAGGCCATTTAGGCCTGGAGGAGGATGACTATGGACAGAAATCCAATATACTAACTCTTTACTTCTAGCTACTGTAAACTCATCAATGTGACTAGCTTTCCCTCCATTTAGCTCATATAATTTATTTTCTGTGGTCGCAATTCTACCTGTTATTGATCCATCCTTATATTTGAATTCTGTATAGCTCCATTCATAGGGTGAATTTTGAGCAAGAAAATACCATATATCTAGACCTAAATTACCCATGTTCTCGAATTCAAAGATTTGGCCTTTTCCAAAACCAAAATCTAATGCAGACATTTGTAAATTTCCAATATTTACCGATTTTACTTTTCCTCTTGCATTGGTCATTGTAATACGATTATAATCTAATCCATTAACAACCCCAGTACCAGACACGCGCGTTCCATCATAACTAAAGTCAACTCCCGCTCCTTTTTCAACTTGTGTGCCCGCATTATTCTCTTGTGCATTCCCTCCTCCTGTGGTAGACTCTTCATAATACTTCTTTGCCCATTCTGCAGCCATTTGTTGTTGCTCTGCCATACTCTGCGAAGCAGTTCGTTCACCAAAATTCACATAGCGGGCCATGAAATTCATTATTGTAGGAAACCTTCTGAACATCTCTCCTGCATAGTCAATAAAGCTACCTGCATGCCCTTCTGTTTTAGCGGCCAAGCCCAACGGGTCAGTCATTGTCGATGGGTTACAAGCCATAGCATGGTAAGGGCTTAATCCCTGCTGCCCTGCGGCATCTGCCATAGGATCTATACCCATAAAACGACCTAATTGCGGATTCCTTCGACAAGCTCAGGACAAGCTACTGGCGGTTATGGAAGTCCATCCAACTTAAGCATATATCTTCACGATCCTAATTGTCCAAATTTACAAAAAGCGGACCGAAGCCCGCTTTTGTAGGAACATTCTTGACCAGAGATAATTATAATTTACTATCTATATAAATCTTCATCAATGTTCAATTTATATCCCTTAAATGTAAATATTTTTTTTCCAATCCAAAACTGAACGTTTTCCGCATAATTCCAATTAGACGACAATATCAAATTCGGATTTGCTTTGTTTCTTTTATAGTAAAAATAAAAATTACTTATCTTATTAGTTGACTTGAAAAATTGAAGTGCAAATGTATTGTTACTTTGAACATCATAATAAATTAATATCTGCACTCCTTTGTAATTAAACAGTAATTTGTCGTATTGGTTAAACATATCTAAGTCCAAACTCCTATTTTTAATAAAATAATCTTCTACAATAAGATCGATTTTACAATATGGCCTAATTACGGGTATTGTATCTTTTCTAATCATTAAAGTATAGTAATAAGGACCATACTCTAATGGTGGTAGTCTTAAGAAAGTAAATGCTGAATCTAGCATTTTAATGATCACGCTGTCTACAACTTCAGCTTCTGAAAGTTTAATTGTATCTATTGCATATTCCCAGTTGTCTTGGGAATATATTTTTTGCAGGCCAGTTGCAAGAAAAAAAAGTGTTGACAAAAATAATATCTTAAATATTCTCATGTTTATTTTTTTATTTTCTATTAATTTTAATAAAACTTCTTGCATAGTTTAGATTAGGGATGTCATAAGCATTAAATTGTGCATCATTAAATTTAGGCCTAATATCGTCAACCATTTTCACATCACTATGCTCGTAATCATCTGTGTTATCAGATAATCCAATACCCCCACCTCTTGGATGACTATGTACAGTAACCCAGTAAATATAATCACTCGCTTTCGAATTTCTAAAGACGACTCCAGAATGCATATTATGGTTCTTTGAGATAATTATGCTACTTACGACATTACCAACTTTGTATTCAGTAAGAGCCCATTTATTCCCTGAATTACGGGAAAAAAAATCCCAGACTTCAATGGCTCCGTCTCCAAAATTTCTAAACTCAAAACGGGAATGTTTGTTCTCTGTTGAGTGATTTGGCAATATTCTATTACCCAATGGAACCATATCCCTTATCTCATTTTCTGTTTCACCCTTTTTACGTTTTTTATATATTACAATTCTATTCTCATCTAATCCATTTGCTACAGTTTCTTCTGATACACTGGTGCCATCAAATATATAGTCTACTCCCGCTCCTTTTTCTATTTGGGTTCCTGCATTACTTTCTTGCGCATTTCCTCCTCCAGTGGTAGCCTCTTCATACTGCTTCCTATGAAATTCTTGAACTTCTATTTGTTGCTCCGCCATACTCTGTCTAGCAGTTCTTTCGCCAAAGTCCAAATAACGCGCCATGAAATTCGACATGGTAGGAAACCTTCTCAGCATTTCCATTCCGTAATCAGGAGCCCCTCCACCATTATGCGCTTCACCTTTAACATATAACCCCAAAGGATCAGTTAAGGTCGATGGATTACAAGCCATAGCATGGTAAGGGCTTAATCCCTGCTGCCCTGCCGCATCTGCCATAGGATCTATGCCCATAAAACGACCCAACTGTGGATCGTATTGCCTGTTATGGAAATCCATCCAGTTCAGGCCTATATCTTCACGGTATTCATTGCCCTGATACTGTAAAAATACAAAAAGCAGACCGAAGCCTGCTTTTTGTAAGATAATAACATTGTTTCTCAATCAATGTATTTCTTTGAAATTAAACATAAAACACATTAGGTGAAAAATAAGCAATGAGCAGGTTTGCAAAAGAAATCATAGCTGATGCTAAGTAAAATTATCTGAAATCATTCGAAGAAGGGATAGCACTACTATCACCATAAATACTTATAGCATGTTTCTTTGCTGGATCATAATTTAACTCACAAGCTTTAATTAAATAGTAATTTGCCAATTTATTTACTCCGCTATCATTTTTGCCTTCTGTTTTTAAATTCCAATATACATCATAGTAGGCTTTAGGATACTTATAATCATTGGCCATGATTATGGAGAAGTATAAAAACTCTTTTGGAAATGATATGTAAATACTACTTAATTCATCATATGCATTAGTATCGCCAGAATTAATTATTTTTTCCTGCAATGTACTTCTTAATGAGTCATTATTAAAAAGTGAATCTTGCACATAATTGAGTGATACTATTTCATCAGATGACTTCTCTTTCCCATTACAAGAATTGAGTAACTGTGTTGCGACACATAATATAATTAATTTATTCATACATTTTTTATTTTCTAAAGTCAAGTTTTTTATTAAACCTTCCAACTTCTGCGCCATTATAATACATAATAAAGCTTTTGTCATGATTAGTGCTCCACCTGAAAGTACTAACCCCTTCAATAACGGCAGTATTTTTGTTATACTTTACATATCCATCTGCACCTATCATTAAAGAATTCCTATGTTTAACGGAGAGCTTTTTAGCCATTGGTGCAGATTCACAAACCAATAAAATAACTGATATTCTCTTATGATTGTCAATTGCATACTTATACGTTGGACTTAGTTGGGACATTCGATCATCAAATTCATCAGCCGTTCTCATATTAATTTTCTTTGGACCACTATTATCTTCAACAAGATCCTTGTTTCCATGGCCTACTATATAAAAAGTATAATCGTTTGTAGATTTAATATGCTGATAAAAATTATTAAAAGATCTTTGCGTAACATCTTGGGACATTAAATTTATAGGTTCTCCGTCATTTGGAGTTGTGTACCAAGCCTTTCCTCCAACGCTATTCCAATAAGCGTAGCTTTCTTCATTTTGACTTCTATGAAACTCTTCTTCTTCATGCTGCAATCCAATAATTGCTGCTATTGCATAAACCCCAGTATATATAGATATAGATGTATTTCCAACAACCAATCCTTCAATAGCAACTCCTAAACTTTGTAACAGGAAATAGTCTTGAATCCATCGTTCCGCCATAATTTGTTGCTCTGCCATACTCTGCATAGCAGTTCTTTCTCCAAAGTCCAAATAACGCGCCATGAAATTCGGCATCGTTGGAAATCTTCTCAGCATTTCCATACCGAAATCAGGAGCCCCTCCACCATTATGTGCTTCACCTTTAACATATAATCCCAAAGGATCCGTTAAGGTCGATGGATTACAGGCCATAGCATGGTAAGGGCTTAATCCCTGCTGCCCAGCAGCATCTGCCATAGGATCTATACCCATAAAACGACCCAACTGCGGATCATACTGGCGGTTATGGAAGTCCATCCAATTCAGGCCCACATCTTCCCGGTATTCATTAACCTAGTAGTAGTAAAAATACAAAAAGCAAGCCGAAGCCTGCTTTTTGTATTGAGAATGTTGATTGAAGATCAATGTACTATTTGGATTTGATGACTATTTTCAAAATATCAAATTAGCAATATTATCATCAACTATTTATCAGATAAAGACAAGTTGCTTAAATATTCTTTTGATGAAGGTATAGGATTACTGCCAAATGTATATTGAACCTTCTGTTTTGCCCTTTCATAATTACCTTCGTAAGACTTTAGTAGATAATAAGTAGCTATTTTTTCATGAATACCATTTTTATTCTTAGAGTACATAACAGCTGATGCATCAAAGCAAGCTCTATTATAATTATAAATATCGGCCATCATTAATGAGTAGTAGTAAAACTCCCTGGGAAGACCGGCAGCTGTATACATTTCATGTAGTTTCTTATAGGCAATTGTATCACCAAAGTTAATAATTCTCTGTGCCAACGAGTCTTTTAATGCATAATTTTGAAAGAAAAAGATCGAGCCATCTCCAACGGAAGAAACAGAGTTGCTGTCACTATATCCAATTGTAGCTTTGGGGCCATTATTGTTCTTGCAAGAAAGGAAAACATTGAGTATAATTACTCCAAATAAATATTTCTTATTCATTTTTTTTTATTTAAGATTCCATGGTAATTTTATTTGCCCTAATTGTTTTCCATTACGATATAGGATTAATACTCCATCATTCAAATTCTTATATTGCTCACTACTGACTCCATTAATAGATGGATTTCCATTATTATCTGTTCCATACATCACAAATCCTCTTGCACCCATATAAATTCCATTATTATGAAGTAAAGATAATCCTTGAGCCATTAATTCTGATTGGCATACTAACAAACACAATATAAAAGGATCGTTTTTTTCAATTGCTTTCTTATAAGCACGGTTTTTACTTGCTAGTAAAAAATCAAAGGCCTTTACGTCTCTTGGATCATCTGCAAAAAAATCCTCGAATCCTTCACCACTACCATCCTGAACAAATCCTGGTAAGTTACCATGTCCTGTTACAAAAAAGATATTGTCCCCACTTCTAATCGGAATACTATTGCTGTACCTATTGTAAACATCATTTTTAGATTTGAATAGGTTAATTGTTTCGCTAGGATCAGTGTACCAAGCTTTAGCTCCTCGAGAATTCATATATGCCAATCCTTTGTATGTTTGGCTCATATTGTAATCAAATTCTTCTTTTTGTAGTCCCATAAAGGCCACTTGAGCACGAATGCCAGTGTAAATAGAAATTGAGTAATTCCCTATAACAAGCCCTTCAACAGCAGTTCCTAAACTTTTCATTAGGAAATAATCCTTAATCCAGTATTCAGCCATAATACGTTGCTCAGCCATGTCCTGCATAGCAGTTCTTTCGCCAAAGTCCAAATAACGCGCCATGAAATTCGGCATGGTAGGGAACCTCATAGCCATTTCATTACCATATTGAGGAACACCACCTCCATTATGAGCTTCACCCTTTACATACAATCCCAGAGGATATGTTAAGGTAGATGGATTACAAGCCATGGTATGATAAGGGCTTAAACCCTGCTGCCCCGCGGCATCTGCCATAGGATCTACACCCATAAACCTACCCAACTGCGGATTCCTTCGACAAGCTCAGGACAGGCTACTGGCGGTTATGAAAGTCCATCCAGTTTAAGCCTATATCTTCCACGATATTCATTGCTCAAAAGTACCAAAAGCAAGCCGAAGCCTGCTTTTGGTAAGGGAAATATTGATCAAAAAACAATGATTTATATAAATAATCTGTTTTATTACGGTGCTGGATATAATTCCTTTCTAAAACCGAGAAATGCACGAGTCAATTTATCAATAGGGAACTGACTTGGATGGGCTTTTATATATTCACTAAATTTATTAAGTTTGCCATCTTTTATTATATAAATACAATTATCTCTTACAATTAACCACTCAGAAAATTCTTGAGTAAGGAAACAATTTTTATTTTCCTCCCAATTTAAATAAAATTGAATTTCAGGAGACCAAATAACGGATGATATTGGTTCAACCTTATGACTTCGGGGTTTTATTGGATGTGTTGATGCAAATGCCTCATTTAAACCATTAGACTTTTTAAAATATATTATTTTAGGTTCATCTAGATTCCAATAAAAATACAGGTTAAAGCTATCGGCAAAACTATAATGCTCAATTCTTCGGAACAAGCATAAATCATAAATTTTTAGAACATTAACACTATCTGCCTTTAACTGATTGTGAGCAGATTTATTATTCTTATAATAGAAAGAATCACCTTTTTCAGTTAGAGAGTTCAAATAGAAGTATCCAGCTTTTATCCCACTTATAATATATCTTTTCTTCTCCTTTTCATTTACTATGGATGACATTTGAGCATTTACAGTTATGAAGGTTAAAAAATATATAAATAGGGTACATGATATTTTAGTCATAAAATAATATTTTTTGTTATCGTAATTTCAAATTCATAAAAAACAAAGGTATTGGATTGTAGCCCTTTATTTCAAACATTCTTAATCTTGATTCTCGTAAAAGTGATGGGGCAAAGGTTCTTCTACCCTTTTCTGGATCAGGATCATTTACAAATGTATAAACTGCAGTTCCAGACTCTGTAACTCTTCTTTCCATTGTTGAAATTACCATTGCATGAGCATTTGTTATTGAAATTTGTGCAAAAAACATAACTGTACTTCCAGATTTCAATGCATTCCATGCAAGCTGCTCGTTGTCATCTGTTTTTCTGTTGTATTTTTCATTAAGTGGACTGATATCAAGTCCCAACATTTTGCCAAATTTGACTACATCATCTGGCGCAACACCTTCTGGCGTGCTAATTTGAAAGATATCCGCAATTTTCTTTATCTTTTTTGCATATACGGTATATCCAAATTGTTGCATAACCATTGAAAAACATTCATAAACACAATCATAATCGCCATCTTGAAGCTGAGCCCCGGTCTTCCTACCTACAATTTCGACTGTAACAACTTCTTTAGCCCCCTCCTCATTCTTATTCTTTACCCCGATTTCTCCTCCTCCTGTCGTAGCCTCTTCATTTTGCTTTCTGCGAAACTCTTGAACTTCTATTTGTTGTTCCGCCATACTCTTATCAGCTGTTCTATCTCCGAAGTTCACAAATCGGGCCATGAAATTCATTAACGTAGGAAACCTGCTTAACATCTCTCCTGCATAATCAATAAAATTACCATTATGTGCTTCACCTTTAGCATATAATCCCAAAGGATCGGTCATTGTCGATGGGTTACAAGCCATAGCATGGTAAGGGCTTAATCCCTGCTGCCCTGCGGCATCTGCCATAGGATCTATACCCATAAAACGACCCAACTGCGGATCATACTGGCGGTTATGGAAGTCCATCCAGTTCAGGCCTATATCTTCACGGTATTCATTGCCCTGGTAACGGTTTTTGTTCGGCAGCATTCCAGAGGAAGTACTACCCATACCTACAATTGGTAAACCATAAGGATAATAGTGCTTTTCCTCCAGCAACACACCCGGCTGCAAAGTTACGGCAAGATTGTCAAAATAAGTTGGCTCGGCACTCTGGGTACTGATATAAGTGGCTACATAACCATTCTGTGGTACGTCCATCGTTTCAGTACTCTCTGTACCAATGCGGCTCCAGTTGCCCTCACCATCGGCCTGCCAGATACGGCTGTACTCCGGTACCAGTTGCATCTGCTCATCAAAAAACAAATAACTGAGATATGCTTTTGGCTTATTGGGGTTTGTAGCCGATGCCTGTAAGGCATCGTAGGCCTGCTGCAGGCTGCTGCTGTTCAGCATTTGTGCAGCCCAGTCGCTGGCTATAGTTCCTTCTGTTCCGCTCAGCTGTCCTGCGGCCTGTGCCAGGCTGTTCACCACCTGCTCAAAGCTGCTTCCGCTCACATTGCTGCTGCTGGTTTCGGAACTTTCATAATAGTTATCGGCATTCAGGCTCAGCTTATCACCGGCCATTACTTTTAAGAGCAAAGTAGTACCTACATTAGGTGTGCTGGTATTGCCCGTAGTCAGCAAGGCTGCTTTGCTGTCGCTGCTGCTGGTACTCTCCGGCTTATCTTCACTCAATACCGCTACCTGGTCAAAGGTTTGCTCTTCCTGGTTCAGATTGCCGGTCTCATAAGTGGCATTATAGGTCTGCTGCTGCGCTGCAAGGTTGCCGATTCCTCCCGAACCTATAGCATCTGCTACTATACTGCGTACATTGCCCAGGTGATCTTTTACAAAATACTGCTCCTGTGGTACAGATTTAGTCATGTCGGTACGGCCCACTGGTGTACTGATTGATTGCAGGGTATCATTCTTATACAAGGCAGTGCCGACATAGTTCATACGGGGGCCATTGTTATAATTGATATATTCCTGCAGCTTATTACCCGCTGCATCGTAACTGTAATACAGGCGTCCCGAAGGGTTGAAGGTAATAAAGGATGGTTTATTGAAATAGGTATACGTAATATTGGAACTGATAATACCCTTGGTGCTATCGCGTGCAACATTACCCCCTTCATCGTAATTATACCCGCTACCATAACTTGGGTTATTCACAAAATCGCCGCGGTTAAAAATAGTCGTAATTGCATCCGTTACCTTTCTTAATTTATTGCTGTTGGCATTGTACGTATAGGTCAGGTTATCAACCGTAGTCGGGTATACCATCTGGTTAGCGGAAACAACAGCCATGCGCTTCAGGCTCAGGATATTGCCACCCTGGTCATAAGTAACCGTCTCACTGTAATCCTGGCTGCTGTTGCTCCAGCTGGTAGGCATTACATAACCGGCATTACTGCGGCTGTAGGCCCCGCTCAGCATACGGCCTGCGGCATCGTATATATAACCATAGCTATGGGCACCCATATTACCGGCGGCTGATCCTCTCCAGATCATACCAGCTGCCAGCCCGTCATAGCGCAGGCTGTCATAGCCATAGTCATAGCGCAGGGCCTCGCCAAAGGTGATTGATTGCCCGCCATTACTACCCATAAGGGCAAAGTTTTCATTAATCCCCTGCAACTCACCACGGATATTGTAGCTAAAGTTCTGGGTCTCTGCATTGGAACCATAAGTGGTACTGACCACACGACCCATAGCATCGTAGGTATTGCTGCTCATGACCTGCCAGGCAATATTATTCACCTTATGCTCACTGAGGTTCAGCGCTCCCGTCTGGGCATCGTAGGTATTGCGGTACCATTCGCGGAAAGCAGGGCCGCTACCATTTCCGTACTGGTGTCCATGTGCCGTAACCAATACCTGCCCGGTATAGCTATATTGTATAGCGCTAGTATCCTTACCGCCTTTTGCATGTTGCGATACGGTATAGATCGGTCTGCGCTCTTTATCGTAAAAGGTCTTGCTGTAGGTCCAGTCCTGGAGATTGGTTACAGAGGCATGCGCTTTTATAACTTTTATACTACTATAGGTCTGCAGCCCGTAGGTACTGCCACCCGTATAGAATAATTCTGCATTAGCTGCACTGCTCAGGTAGGGTTCGATAATAGGAGTACTGAAGTTCTCGGCCGACAATGCATGCGTAGCATCATAATTGTCATAGTAGTTCAGGCTTTGTATATCCAGCCCGGTCACCGTACCTGGATAAGTATACCTTCCTGTTCCCCACAAGTAATAATTGATCGTACCCGTGGTGCTACCGTTACTTTCGCTATTCGCAGCAGTCTGCCAGCTGTCCCGGCTCTCGCTATTGTTCAGAATGGCTGTAGCGATCACACGTCCCGGGCGGTCATAGAAGATCACTTCCCATAAAATTTTAGCCTTTTCGACCGGGTTACGGCGCATGATCACCTGCCCTTCTTTATTATACACCAGTTCAGTATAGCCATTCTCGCCCGGTTTGTGTACTGCATACTGGCGGCCCTTGCCATCGTAGAAATAGCTGAAGCATAGTTCATTTACAATAGCAGTACTCACCACGCCCGATGCGGCTTCCAGGGCCTCTACGGCCTTGGGCGGTAATACATAGCGCAGGCGCCCCATTTCATCATACACATAGTAGGTACGGGCATATATTTTAGGGTTATTGCCGATCAGGCTGGCCTCATATACAGGCTTGCCCTCACGGTCTTCCAGCACTATCTTCTCTCCACCTTGTGCGGTGGTAATGAGATTACCCTTTAATGCATTGGTGGCATAATAGCCATTGGCCACAGGCACCCCGCTACCAATATCCCAGATGCGGATGCCCGCCTGGGGCAGTCCGGAACCGGTATTGGCATCATTAAAGATAAGGGTGGTTTTGGTACCCCTGCCCTGCCCTATGCGGCTGCGGCCCGGTGCATAAGCGGTGCTGCTGCGCTCTGTACTCAGGGAGGTATTGCGTACCATAGAAGCAGATAAGCCCGCACTACTCACCTCTGTCCCACCTTCTGAAGGATACAGGGTACTACTATGGTATTGAGTAGATCTGTAGATTGGGTTGATGTCATAACCCGCTGATGAGGCATACGGCTGAAAACTATAGCCATCGGGCAGGTTACGGATATCGGTAGTCTTTATGACAAAGCTGCTATTGCTCCTGCGTACCCCTACCTGTACCGGGTTGCCTTGCCCGCTCAGGGCTGTGGCGGTCATAGCCGCCTTATCAGCAGTAGTGCTGTAGGTAAACTGTGCTGATGTAGTATCGCGGTACTTAGGGGCCAGTACCATCACGGTCTGCACAGCCCAGGGTGTGGTGGATGCTGGGATAGGTATGGTATTGGTTACGTTACCCGCAACCGCCTGCTGGGCCGTATTGGGCATATTGGTCTGCCCGTGCACCAGCCCGCTGCTCAGCAGGGCCAGTACCGGCAACAGGTACCGGTATATCGGGTTATTTCTTTTCTGCATAATAATATATTTACGGGTCTGCGCCCGGTGTGCTTAATGGATTTTAATGAATAACGTCGTACAGGTTTTTGGTGATAATCTGCCCTTCCTGGTTGCGGGTCAGCAACAGTCGGCCCAGCTTATCATATTCCATATAGGTAATACGGCCCAGTGCATCGGTAGCCGATCCGGCACCGAATAAGGGTTCATAATACCAGCTCTGCATGGCCGCCTCTATCGGGTGTATGCGGATGTCCTCAATACCTACATTTGCAGTAGTATGGAAACCGATCTTCTGTCCGGCAGCCGATGGGCTGAAGAAGGCCTCATACTGCTTAAAGCGGCCCACCGTAGCAATATGCTTCAGGGTAAACTGTGTTCCATTTTCAATGCCGAAAGAAGGGATAACATTATCGGTAGCCCAGAACGTAGCCCGGTACTGCTTACCGGTACTCAGGCTGGTAGTATACAGGTCTTTCTGACTGGTAGCTGTTAATACATACAATCCCTTGCCGGACATGGCTTTTACACCGCTTACGCTTAAGGTCGGCTCATTAGGATTGCTGATGCCGGTACCCGGAAAAATAATATTAGCCTGCGTGAACGTAATATTGCCCTGCACATTCTGGTCAAAATCGGCATAAGCCACATCGGTCTTACGGGCATTCCCGATCTCTATGATTTTCTGATCATTGGTCTGATCAAAGAAGATAGTCTTATATTGTTTGCTGCTCTCAATATACGTCTCTGTTACATTGCCACGGTTATCGAATGATTGTACTTTTGTCACCGGTACGATGTATGCCGGAAGCGCACCTCCGGTGTAGCTTATGCCCACATTCGAATACGGTTCCGCCGAAGGCACGCTGCTTTGGCCGGTATAGGTGGTATAGCCTACGGGGTCTACCGTTTCCAGGTTAAAGACACCTTTCGTTACCGGTACATCTCCGTTCAGGCCCATGGTATACATGGAAGCGGACATTAATTTTGCATTCAGCCATTGCTGTTCTGCAGTACCGGTACCCATTTTCCATTGTTCAGAACCCACCAGTATTTCCATGCCCTTGCTTTTCAATTGGTCAAGGTCATTATTAACCAGCGTAGCAGGCAGATCATAGTTGTAAATATTTACCAGGCGCAATACCTCTCCGCGGCTGTTATTCACCAGGTTTGATTTCAGGTTATAGCGGCCGTCGTATATATACAGTATGGAATCTACCATATAACGGTTATCAGAAGCATACTTACGGGTCACTACTTTTTTGGGCAGACTCTGACCGCGATAGGGTTTGTACGGATCCAGGATTACATTAAAATCGGCGATCCAGTTTCGGGTATCCTCAATAGTATTGGCAAACAGCCATCCGCTTGGTTTGGGCTCCACAATACGTTTCGCTTCATTTAAACCGGCAGCTACTGCTCCAGTAGTATCCAGTACAGATTGGTATTCTGTGAAGGATTCGGTAAGTAGCAGTCCTTTATTATCATAATTGCGAACGACCATTGGTAAGCCAATCTCCCAGTCACGCATTCTTTGTTTTTGAGTATATGGCTTTTCAATGGCAACTGTACCGCCTCCTGTTACCAGGACCTTAGGAGCAGCAGTGCCATCTTTAAAATTGGAAAATTCATAGGCTATCTCTGAAAGCAATTGTCCATACTGGTTTCTCTGCTCTACTGTTACGCTGCTATATCCATGATTGGAGCCAAGATACAGGTTCGTAGGGCTGACAAATGTTTCATACCAGTTACGGATGGTATACAGGTTAGTGGGTGTAGCCGGATCTCCTTTACTCCAGGCACCATCTCTGTACACTTCCTGATCCCGGGTAAAGCCTTTGGGAAGGAAGCGCTGACCACCATCATAAATGATGTTAGTGATCAAACGCGCTGTAGTATCATTCAGATCAGCAACTTCGATCTTATCAATCCTTACGCCATCATTGGCATTGGTTCCGGCCAGATCGGCATCCGTGCTCATCAATGCTGAATTTACGTCCTCCAGCGAGTGCGCACCATAAGTAAAGGTGGCGACACCACCAGTACCACTCATAATCTTTTTGAGCAAACCGAATTGTGCATAAGTGGCATTGTCGGTTTTGTTTGCATCCGGGTACAAAGAGTGTGTTGATATACCTATATTCTGACCATTGTAATAACCATAGAAGTCCAGTCCACCACCAAAACGACGCTGGATCAGGTCATTATACCCAAAGGTATATAAGGTCTGGGACAGGCTGCTATCTGCCGATACCTGGCGAATGCCCTTTAGTTTAAGGCTATAGCGATCCCGTTCATCACCAAAGCCCGTAGTCACTTCTGTCAGAGAAGATGAGGGACTAGGATTATGGAAATAGGCATGGTCAAATATATAACGCATACTGTTGTGCCTGTCTTTTACAACTACCTCGCTTAACTTTGGATAGGTATTGGGCGGATTACTGGTGTAAGGGGCATGCGGAGTAAGTTCCAGCCGGGAATTTTCGTATATCAATTCAACCCTGGTACCATTCGGATAAGCAATCGCGCTAACCAGATCAAAATCCGTTTTATTGAAATATGCTGCAATCTCAGGAGACTGATTCGGTTGAGCGGTGCTTATTCTTTTTACCCAGGAAGAATCCTGTGCGATATAACTCGGGATCTGAAAACGGGTATAGGTATAGCGTACGGTTCTGCTGGCATCATAGCGCACAGAATCCAGGTTCCAGCCGGTTACCATCGGTGCCTTTTCTCCGCTGTAGAAATCAGTATTATACGGATTAGCCTGAAAAGAGGCTTCGCTTCTAAAGTGAGCTGGCATAACTGTTTCCTTTTTAATGCTCGGTCCGAAATAATAAATTACATTATTTTTCTTATCCCTGATCGCAATAGGTACCCCTGAATAGAAATTATAGGTTGCAGTACTGCTTTGGTCTCCTGCCGGACGGTACATTCCGTCGCGGTAGAAACTGATCTCATAATCGGAGAAGCTGTTAGTGAAAATGCCGCCATTTTCTCCAACATAAAAGGTAAAACGCATATTACCTGCCGATACATAGTATTCATCACTTTCCGTATCGCGGAATATTTTAGTCTGAGCCCGCTCTGTCGGGCTTTCGATAGCTACATTCAACCGGCCTTTATACAGATAAAATGCGGCCAGAGCTGGTACACCCGCAGGGTTAAAGTCATACTGCGCTATGGTGTCTACCGGAATACGGATATCATCTGGTAAACCCTTGATTACCCGATTTATACCGCCACCCACATTCAGGTTCCAGTGCAGACCGGCCGGACCGGCCAGCTCGCGTACAGGAACACCTTTGGTGTTGTAGGAGAGGGAGATACCCATGCCATATTGTTCATAAATGGGGATGTTGACATTGACGGTTCCGTCAAATAGATTGGGACTGTAGAGCTTACCCACATCCTGGGCGGTGCTCATCCCGGCAGACATCACAAAGAGGCCTGCAAGTAATAATGGTTTTGTGTGCTTCATACTACAATTGTAATGAGGTGAAATATTGTGTTGGATATTTATAATTTATAGCCCAGCCGGATGATCCAGGGGCTGTTGATGCCTGTTTTGTCGTTGAGGAAGTTATAGCCGATCAGGAATGTTCCCTGCTGATTGCGGTTGATGCGATAGGTCTTCATCAAGCCTATATAAGCCGCATCCTGCAATAGTCCCATAGCCGTGCGTACATTGGATGCATTGCCATAACGATCCTGTAGCTGCACATAAGGTCTGTTCAGGGGTTTGAGGCTTTTCTCATAACCACCTTGCAGGCTGATGCCCCAGATCAGTTGTCCGTCGAGGAACACTCTTCCGGTCAGGCC
>Ga0256790_1000047_pt1 | contig 49582 bp, 48 predicted proteins | sample MC6MC0941MT_FD_190206 | JGI IMG/M metagenome (GOLD analysis project Ga0256790, IMG submission 190206) | Metatranscriptome of enriched soil aggregate microbial communities from Iowa State University, Ames, United States - MC6-MC0941-MT... | ecosystem: Environmental > Terrestrial > Soil >... | reverse complement strand
TCGGTACAGAACTGCGAAGTTACACGCATGTTCGTTAAGTTTTTGTTTAATGTGTCACGCTGATTTACAATAGCGTAGATCAGCCAAACGGGGTTAATTATATGCGATTATTACATACAGCAGACTGGCATTTAGGAAAGAAACTGGGTACCTTCAGCCGCATCGAAGAACAGCTGCAGGTGCTGGAAGAGATCGTAGGTATTGCAGAAGCCAGCGAAGTGGATGCCGTACTGATCGCTGGAGATATTTTTGACAGTGCCAATCCGCCTACAGAAGCACTGGAACTGTTTTACAGCACCGTTAAACGGTTGTCTGATGAGGGACGCAGGCTGGTAGTGGCCATTGCCGGAAACCATGATAGCCCGGATAAGATCGATGCGCCCGATGCATTGGCGCGGGCAAGCGGTATATTTTTCATGGGCTATCCCAATGCCGTTATCCGCCCGGTGGCATTATCTTCCGGCTTATCAATAGTCAGATCTGATGTAGGATTTATAGAAGTAAAACTGCCGGGAACGGCAGTGCCCTTGCGCCTATTGCTTACCCCTTATGCCAATGAGGTGCGCCTGAAACAATTCCTCGGAATAGAAGATAAAGAGACTGCGCTGAACCAGGTGCTGCAAAGCCGCTGGCAGGAGATTGCAGATCAGTATATGGATGAAACAGGCGTGAACATTTTGATGGCCCATCTGTTCATGGTAGAACGGGGTGCAGCCATTCCGGAAGAACCGGAAGGAGAGAAGCCTATTAAGATCGGGAATGCAGACCTGGTTTATACCGATATTATTCCCGAAGCCATACAATACACCGCACTGGGGCATTTGCACCGGTATCAACAAGCCAAAGGGCACCGCTCCGCAGCCATATATTCCAGTAGTCCGTTGTCTTACAGCTTCAGCGAAGCCGGGCAGCAAAAGTATGTATGCCTCGTAGATATAGAACCGGGAGCCGCAGCTTCTGTACAGCAAGTGCCGCTGAACAGCGGCCGTAAGCTATATCGCAAAAGCTTTACCGGGGCTGATGTCGCTATTGAATGGCTGCAGGAAAATCCATACAGCCTGGTAGAGCTGACCATTAAAAGCGATACGTTCTTACAGGCAGAGGAGCTGCGCCGTATCCAGCAGGCACATGACGGTATCATACAGGTTATACCCCAGGTGGATATAGATACAGTAAAAGATAAAGAAATAAGACAGATCGATATGGAGCAGGATATCCGCAGCCTGTTTGCCGACTATTTCCAGTCAAAGCATAAGCAGGAACCTAATGAAGATATACTGAACCTCTTTAACGAAATACTACAGCAGAAATAAGCTACATGTTACCATTAAAACTGACGATACAAGGATTTTACTCCTACCAGGAACCACAGGTTATAGACTTTGCCAGCCTTACCGAAGCCGGCCTGTTCGGCATTTTCGGTGCGGTAGGTTCCGGTAAGTCCAGTATACTGGAGGCCATCAGCTTTGTTTTGTACGGGGCTACAGAACGGCTCGATTCCGGCGACCGACGTGCCTATAATATGCTTAACCTGAAATCGGAAAAGGCACTGATTGACTTTGAATTTTCCACCACACAGGAGGAGAAATACCGGTTCTCTGCAACCTGGAAGCGCCGTAAAAAAGATTATGCTGCTACTTCTACCATCGAACGTACGGCCTGCAAATGGGAGAAAGGGGAGTGGATACCACTGGAAAGTGCCAATGCAGAGCTGGTGCTGGGATTGAAATACGATAATTTTAAACGTACGGTTATTATCCCGCAGGGTAAATTTAAAGAGTTCCTGGAGCTCACCAAAGGAGACCGGGTGAAAATGCTGAAGGAGATCTTTAACCTCTATCAGTACGATTTTGCAGAGCCTACGCGACAGCTTACGGTTAAGAATAATGAGGCCCTGCATCATAATGCGGGTGTGCTGAGTCAGTATGCAATATATAGCCGGGAGGCCTTAACAGAGAAAGAAACGAAACTGTTGGAATGGCAGCAGCAGGTACAATCTGCCCGTCAGGAGGCAGATGCCATACAGCAGCAGTTTGAACAGTTGCAACGCATCAAAGAGGCGCAGGAACAATTGCAGCAGGCACAGCAGCAGCTGACAGCTTTGCAAGCTCAGAAAGATACATACGAGCAGCGCGCAGCGCGCATCAGGCAATATGATAAAGCCGTATTGCATTTTAAATCTGTACTGGAACAAAAGCAGGTATATCAGAAAAATTATACAGAGGCACAGAATACAATGCAACAGGTACAGGATCAGTTGCAGCAGGCAGAACAGGCCTGGAGCAGCCAGCAGCAAGTGCTGGAGGCTATCGGCAAAGACTATGTACAACTGGATGAGTGGAAGCGGAAAGCTGCTGCGATACAACATATCATTGATTACCGTACGGTAATGCAGGAATATGAAGTATTGCAGGACCGGGTGCAAAAAGGTACGGCACATGTAGAACAGGTAACAGGCCAGAAAAGTGCATTGCAATTGCAGGTGCAGGATGCTGAGCAAGAACTGGCTACACTTAAAGCGCAAAAGCCGGATACGGATATTCTCTTGCAGGCCTCCGAATGGTTTAGCTTGCAGGAGCAACTTGATAATGAGCAACGACATAAACAGGCACAAACCGAAAAGTTACAGCAACAGGTACAGGAACTGGAGCAGTATTTTGTACAATGGAATACTAAACCGGAGGAAAGTATTTCATTCCTTGATGGTAAAATAACAGACGGACAGCTGGCTCTGGATTATTGTACAGAGCAGTGGAGGCAAATACAGGTCCAGTCTGAATTACAGCGTTATCGTACGGAATTGACCAACGGTGAGCCCTGTCCCTTATGTGGCTCGACTACGCACCAGCCCGAGATACATGAGTCAGAACATACAGTGTCTATAGAAGACATCAGCATACAAAAACAACAATACGAACAAAGCCTGCTGCAATGGCGGGAACATCGTTCCGAAGCTAATCGCCGCCTGGAGATATTAAAAGACTACAGGCAACAATTACGTGCAGAAAACGAAACATGGCTACAGATCCTGGATCAGGTAAAGGCACATCGACTGGCGTTTAACTGGGAGGGCTTATTTATCCCTGAGGATCGTAATACATTACAGCAGTACCAGCAGACAATACGTGAGGCAGAGCAGCTGATCGCTGCAAGGGAAGCTGATGTAAGCCAGTTGCGCCAATCGGAACTGGAAATGAATGAGCAATTGCAAAAGTATCAGCAGGCGGTAACGCAGTTTCAGATACAGGCCCAGCAGCTGAAAGGCCGCATGGATGTACTGGAGCAGCAGATACCTGAAGATAGTGTAAGCTGGTCTGCACAATCAGTTGCGGAATTGAAGGCCCTTGAAACGGAATATAAGCAGCAGATCATTACTACGGAGCAGCGTTATATCGCAGAAACGGAGAAGAGTCAGCAATTAAGAGAGCAACGGGCCAGCCATAGTGCGCGCCTGGAGCAGACGAGGTTTCAGGTAAGCGAATGGACTGCACAGCTGCAACAAGTGAATGATACGCTGGAACAGGCATTGAAGGAACAGGGGTTTGCAGATGAACAGACTGTATCAGCATTATTGCGTTCCGATAATATACCCCAGGAAAGGGCCGATACAGAACAGTTTTTCAGGGCCCTGCACACCGCTGAGGTACAACTCGCCAGCCGCAAAGAGCAGTTGGGCACACAGGTATTGGATGAGCAGGAGTACGAACGGGTGGCGGAGAAACGCAACCAGGTGCATGCTTTGCTTAAAGAGCAGACCGATGGATTGCTGCTGCTGGAAAACGAGGTACAGCAATGGGCACTGAAACTGGAAAAAAAACTACATTACGAGCAGCAGGATACAGCTTTGCAGGCAAGGGCGCTGAACCTGAAAACCATGACCGGTTTATTCCAGGCCAATGGATTTGTAGAGTATATTTCAGAAATGTACCTGCAGAACCTGTGCAGTGTGGCAAATGAGCGTTTTCACAGGCTGACCCGGAACCAGTTAAGCCTGATCTATGATCCGGAGCGGGGTTTTGAAGTAATGGATTACCTGAATGGGGGCAAAACGCGCAGTGCCAAAACCCTTTCGGGCGGACAGGCTTTCCAGGCTTCTTTATGCCTGGCATTGGCACTGGCAGACAGTATACAAAGCCTGAATAAATTTGAGAAGAACTTCTTCTTTATTGATGAAGGATTCGGTACATTGGATAAAGATGCTATTGACATTGTGTTCCAGACACTGGAGCAATTGTACCGGGAGCATAGGGTGGTGGGGGTTATATCCCATGTAGAAGAGTTGCAGGAGCGTATACCACGCTATGTACAGGTCATCAAGGACCCGGAGCGGGGAAGCATTGTTACCTTAACCTGATCCTTACGATATCACCCATTATCAACATCAAAAACACTGGAAATATGAAAAATATAATCCTGCTATTGATCGCTGCTTTTATGTTCCTGCTTGTAGGTTGCAGCGGCTCAGATGCGTACAGAGGAGCCTGGAAAGCAACTGATGCTTCGGGAAAGCAGTTTGAGCTGTTTTTTGAGGCGAAAGATTTTACGGTTAAGGATTCAACAGGAAAGGTTACCTCATTTTCCTATACCCAAAATCAGGTCAGTATTAAGAACTCCGTAGAGACCTATGGAATTCAGTTAAAAGACGGAAGGAGTTATAAGATTAATTTTCCCATTAAAGATAATGAAAAGGTAGGGCTGATTTTGGATCAGAACGGCAGCCCGATGTATACCATCAGCAGGACAGGCTACATGAAATACGAAGAAATATTTACATTGCAATAGAGACGGCAAATAGTACATATAAGTAGGGCGCATGTTTTACATGCGCCCTACTTATATTATTTTACCTGGAACTTAAATGGTAAGGCTTCAAAGTCCTTAACCGTTTCCATTACTTTTTCAGTAAGACCGTCCTGGAACGCCTGTAATTGCTTCGAGATAGTCGCATCAGCCGCACCCAGTATTTTAGCCGCCAGTATACCGGCATTCTTCGCACCGTTCAGGGCTACTGTCGCTACAGGAATACCGCTCGGCATCTGCAGGATAGACAGGATAGAATCCCAGCCATCGATAGAATTGCTGGACTTCACCGGTACACCGATAACCGGAAGGGTAGTCATAGAAGCCACCATACCCGGAAGGTGTGCTGCACCGCCCGCACCGGCAATGATTGCCTGTACACCGCGTCCCGCTGCATTTTTAGCGTAGTCAAACATGCGCTCCGGTGTACGGTGTGCAGAAACTACGGTAATCTCAAACGGAATTTCCATTTCTTCTAAAAAGGCTGCAGCTTCCTGCATAACAGGCAGGTCGCTTTTGCTGCCCATAATAATACCTACTCTTGGTGTCATATTGTATATGATTATGCTTTTACTTTAATTGTGTCTAAGATGGTACCGGCTTTCTCTTTTACTTCCGCTGCATTATCACCTACTATAGTGATGTGTCCCATTTTACGGAACGATTTTGTTTTGGATTTGCCGTACAGGTGTACAAATGCACCTTTGGTTGCCAGAATCTCTTCGATACCCTCATATACCGGTGTACCTTCATATCCTTTCTCGCCTACCAGGTTTACCATGGCACCGAAATGAAGCGCTTCCGTATTGCCCGGTTTCAGGTTCAGTATAGCCCGTAAGTGCTGTTCGTACTGAGAACTCAGGTTTGCTTCAATAGTATGGTGACCGCTGTTATGTGGCCTTGGTGCTACTTCATTCACCCATACTTCACCCGATCTGGTATAGAACATTTCTACAGCCAGGATACCCACCATGTTCAGTTTATTGATCACGTCCAGGGCCATTGCAGTGGCTTTTTGTGCCAGTGCAGCATCGATCTGTGCCGGGGCAAAAAGGTACTGTACCATATTGCTCTCCGGGTTGAATTCCATTTCTACTACCGGGAAGGCAGCTGTTTCGCCTTTACTGTTGCGCGATACGATTACAGACAATTCCATCTCCATATCGGCCATCGCTTCGATGACAGACGGCTGATCGAAACATTGTTCCATATCGGCTTCAGTAGCGATCTTACGCACACCATATCCGTCATAGCCGGAGGTACGTAATTTCTGGAAGAACGGTGGTTTAATACCGCAAGCCTCGATCTCAGCTATATTGCTTACCAGCGCGAAAGGCGCTGTAGGAATATTATTATTCTGGTAAAACTGCTTCTGCAAGCCTTTATCCTGAATGATCTTCAGTACAGCGGGCTGCGGGAATACTTTTACACCTTCCTGTTCCAGCTGTGCCAGGGCATCGCTGTTTACATCTTCAAATTCAATCGTCACAATATCTTTATCCTTACCGAACTGGTATACGGTATCGTAATCTTTAAAATCACCTACTACGAAATCTGGCACCAGGTGTGCACATGGAGCATCTTTAGACGGTTCCAGGATAGAAAACTGCAGGTTCCAGTTTACCGCTTCCTGCATCAGCATACGACCCAGTTGGCCGCCGCCCAGTAATCCGATCTTCAGATCTGTAATTTGTTTTGACATAAATAATTCTTCAATTAAAAAATCAAAAGTCAAAACTGTTTAAGGATACAATTTGACTTTTGATTTCTATTCAATGCTTATAATTTTATTTCTTTCCGAAAAGGTTTGGCATACCACCAGGAGGCATGCTCATACCACCGCCGCCACTGAATGGATTCATTCCACCCATACCCGGCATACCTTTAAATTTGTTCATCTGCTTCATCATCTGGCGCATTTGGTCAAATTGTTTCATAAAGGCATTCATCTCCGCAATCTCTTTACCGGCACCTTTTGCGATACGGGCTCTTCTGGAAGGGGTGATAATATCCGGATTAGCTCTTTCAGCAGGGGTCATAGAGTCGATCATCGCTTCGATACCTTTAAATGCATCATCGCTGATATCAATATCCTTGATCGCTTTACCCACACCCGGGATCATGGCCAGCAGGTCTTTAATGCTACCCATTTTCTTGATCTGCATCAGTTGCGCTTTAAAATCGTCAAAGTCGAATTTATTCGCACGGATTTTCTTTTCAATTTTTTTAGCCTGCTCTTCGTCAAACTGGTCCTGTGCTTTTTCTACCAAGGAGATGATATCACCCATACCCAGGATACGCTGTGCCATACGCTCAGGATAGAAAACATCCAGGGTATCCAGCTTCTCGCCCATGCTCACAAACTTGATCGGCTTATCTACCGTGTATTTGATCGACAGGGCAGCACCACCGCGGGTATCACCATCCAGTTTGGTCAGTACAACACCTGTAAAGTCCAGGCGATCATTGAAGGCTTTTGCCGTATTTACGGCATCCTGACCGGTCATAGAATCTACTACGAACAGGATCTCAGATGGGTTTACCGCATTTTTGATGTTAGCCACCTCGGTCATCATCACCTCATCTACGGCCAGACGACCGGCAGTATCGATGATCACTACCTGGTTACCATCTTGTTTTGCTTTAGCAATAGCAGCCAGTGCAATGCTTACGGCATCTTTATTTTCAGGATCGCTGTACACGGGTACATTGATCTGCTCTCCCAGTACATGCAGCTGGTTTATCGCCGCAGGGCGATAAATATCTGCTGCTACCAGTAAAGGTTTTTTGTTCTTTTTGGTGCTCAGGAAGTTTGCCAGTTTACCGGAGAAGGTCGTTTTACCGGAACCTTGCAGACCGGCAATAAGGATTACGGTCGGACGAGCCGAAAGGTCCAGCTCAACCGCCTCACCGCCCATTAGTTCGGCCAGTTCGTCTTTCACGATCTTAACCATTAACTGACCAGGAGACACGGCTGTAAGTACCTTGTCGCCCAGGGCTTTATCCTTTACTTTATCGGTAAATTCTTTTGCAATTTTATAGTTTACGTCGGCATCTACCAGCGCGCGACGAATTTCTTTGATCGTTGTAGCAACGTTTATTTCGGAGATTCTGCCTTCACCTTTAAGCTGCTTAAAGGCGGAGTCTAACCGTTCACTAAGATTATCAAACATCGGGTGTATAAAAATTAAGACAGCAAAGTTAATTTTTTTAATTCAAATGCGAAAATATAGCCTCAAACGGCCTGTCTTTGCCGTTCAGGACTATATTATGCTTTATAAACGTGTGTTACTTTTTCTGGCGGGAAAGTTCTTTGATGAGTTTATAGCGAATAGAGGAACCATCGGCAGCCGGGTTATCTACACGTTCATCCAGTACCAGCAATTCATACTCATAGCCGTTTTCGTGTTTGAAACCTTCAATGGGCTCGTAAAACAGCTCCCAGTTCTTTTCATTCGCATCGTATTTAACCTGCAGGCACTCTTTCTGCAGCACTCCTGCACTGCAATTTTTGGTTTCCGCAGCTACTAACAACTTCTTTTCACCATATATATGCGCTTTTACGGATTCAAAGATTACTTTGCCATCTTTAATCAGATTGACCAGTTCTCCTTTTCCCATCAGCTCATAATGCTCATCGGCATAGCGGATACCGGATGCAGTGGGTTGCTGGGCCAGTTCTATTTTTTCACCCTGCCATTCGACCTGGGCTATGTTTTTAGTATTGTTAAAGGACATTTCCAGTTTTTCGCCCTTTTTATTGACAGCAGTGCTGTTTACGATCTCATCGATTACCATTGGCTCTGGCTTCGTAATGACCTGGTTATTATTACCATTATCACAGGAGCTTAGGCTTAGGCTGAGTAGTAAGGAGAATAATGCAATATATTTAGCCATTTCGTTCTTGTTTTAGTCTTCTTTCAGGGTATAAAGATATGTTAAGAAAATTTAAAATGCTCAAAATATTGATTGTCCGTACAAATATTGTACCAGGTTATTTAAGGCCTTATTTTAAACATGAATAGTCCCGGCTATACAGCCAGGACTATTGATATTGATTTTTAGAGATTTATATATGCTTATTATGCCTGGGTTAAGGTCATCGGTACTTCCATCAATAAAATAGATGCATCTTCAGAATTTGCAGTGATATCGAGCTGTTGCACATCCCATACACCTAAACCATCCCTTTCGTTCAGTTCCTGTCCGTTGATGGTAAAATCACCTTTCAGGATGAAGGCATAGACACCATTCCCTTTCTTTTTGAAATCATAGGTTGTCTGTACCCCTTTGTCAAAATCGCCCATATGGAACCAGGCATCCTGGTGAATCCATACCCCGGCATCTTCAGGATTAGGAGAGATGACCTGCTGCAATTTATTGCGACGGTCTGCTGCATCCAGACTTACCTGGTCGTAACGAGGCGTAACATTGCGTTTGTTAGGGAACAACCAGATCTGTAAAAACTTTGTTTGGCGATCTGCATTAGGATTGTACTCGCTGTGCTGCACACCGCTACCGGCACTCATCACCTGAATGTCTCCGTGACGAATGGTCGATACCGTACCCATACTGTCTTTATGTTCCAGGTCGCCCTCCAGCGGTATAGAGATGATCTCCATATTGTCATGCGGGTGCGTACCGAAGCCGCTGCCACCACTGATGGTATCATCATTTAAGACGCGCAGGGCACCGAAGTGCATCCGGTCAGGGTTATGATAGCTGGCGAAGCTGAAGCTGTGATAAGAATTAAGCCAACCGTGATTGGCCTGTCCGCGGGTGTTTGCTTTGTGTATTATCATATGATCTGTTTTTATCGTTTCCGGACTGGGGAGGTGGTTAAAGCCCATAGGCTCCAGCTCCCGGAGTTCATCAATATCATTTTTGAGAATGTGGGCAAAACTACCAGTGGTCATAAAAATGCCCGTACCGAGTAATCCTTTTCTGATGAAATCCTTTCTGTCCATATTGTTTGTGATTGATTTGTTTTACAACACAAAAGTACGATTCCCGAGAGGGCAGAAGCATTGATGTATGATAAGAAGCAAAAACACTAATGGTGTAATTGTTCGGCTCTGCGCTTTAATTGCTCATTCATTAATTTGAAGCCTTCTTCAGTAGACCGTAACTGACTCTTTAAAATGGATACCAGTATGCCCGAAAATGTTTCCTCTTGTATAAAAGTGCAGGTGCCATTGCCATTATCAGTAATGTCAAATAAATGTGCGCCATCGAACAGCCCTTTGAAGCCTAGTGTGCCTAACCACTGCAAACGCTTGCCGTTTATTAATGAGATTATAGTTGGAGAGAAATGCATGCCCTTGCTTCCCGGAGGGGTAATGTGTATTTTCAGTTTGCTACCCTGGGATAAAGCGCCTGTAACAGAACGAATAAAAGGGTTCCACTTTTCGAAGTGCTTAAAGTCTGTGAGTACCGTCCAGATGTTCTGTGGGCTTGCAGCAATAACAATGCTGGTGTGAATGGTTGTTGTCATTGTATGGTTGTATTCTTTACATGCAAAGTTCCATATACCAGCAACAGCACTGCTTGATAAATATCAAGAATTTAAGAGAGCATTTTTTTACGGATGCGGCTAAAGGTCTCCGGAGTCATACCCAACATAGAGGCAATATATTGCAGGGGCACCTGGTTGAACAATTCTGGTTGTTGGGCGAAAAATTGTTTGTAACGCTCTTCGGCTGAAAGAGAAAGCAGGTCGAATATCCTATGTTCCATAGTGGTGAAGCACTTTGCTAAAAACATTTTTTCAAGTTCATCCCATTGCCTTACGAGTCTTCCGATCTTACGGTAGTGCTCTATTGAAATACTGAATAATTCTACCTCGCTTAAGGCCTGTATGGTCCAGCGAGATTGCTGACCGAAAAGTAGACTGGATAGGTCGGTTACAAAATAACCTTCTGTTCCGATCCATTGAGTAATCTCTTTTTCATCTGTATGTGCATACATCCTTAATATACCCGAGCGGATAAAACTGAGTTTGCGGCAGTGTTGCCCCGTTTTAACGAAATATGCGCCTTTGCTGAGTTGTTCTGGCACAAAGAGACTACTGATCTGTTGCAGCTCTGCCGGGGCTACAATATCGAAATAATGCTTGATATACTGTTCCAGGGTTTTCATTACTGTAGTCTAAAATATGCTTACTCCTCAATCGCCTCTATACCCTGATCCTTCAGTTTTTGCAGGTTATCCCGCATCTGCTGCAACTGTTCCGCGCTATGGCCCGTCCAGCCTTGCAGTTCGCCAATAACCTTCAGGCCATCTTTGGTACGGTACGATCGGGTAGGGTTTCCCGGAAATTTCTTATCCGTCAGGTTAGGGTCATCTTCAAAAGCACCGGTAGGCTCCACGATATAGATTTTCCCCTCACCATCGCCCTGTGCCAGTTCAGCACCCCAGGTTGCGGCATCTAGTGTTGCGGTGAAGTAGACATATTTTGCTTGACGCTGGCTGCCGTAATTGGAGTGATATCCGGCAACGATCAGATCACCGGCTTGCAGATCGGCTTTAGTGCCGTGGTAGTATGATATGGTTTCGTTCATGGCTGGTCAATTGGATGGTAGCTTACTTTCCTAAATTCGTAATGATCTCATACTCCTCCGGTGTCAGGTCACAAACCGAAAGGCGGCCCTGGCGGATGAGCGACATATTTTGCAGGCCCGGCTGCTCTTTCATTTCTTTCAGGCTCACATGGTTCTTAAACGGCTTACCTGCTTTAAGGTTTACCACTACCCAGCGTTCATCTTCGGTAGTAGGGTCCTGGTATGCTTCTTTGGCTACGGTAGCATTACCTACAACGGCCATGCCCTCATTGCTGTGGTAAAACAATACTTTATCGCCTTTCTTCATCGCCTTCATATTATTACGCGCCTGGTAGTTGCGCACACCATCCCAGAAGGTCTCGCCATCGGCTACAAATTTCTCCCAGCTATATTTAAAAGGTTCTGATTTTACAAGCCAGTAATTCATGTGTTGTCTAAATTCGTTGATATTTGAAATGAAAATTAAATAGAGATCTGTCCTTCGAAAACCGCTTGTGCCGGTCCGGTAAGCCATACATTACGTACTTCCTGTGCCCCGGATTTGTCAAACTGTACAGAAAGGTTTCCTCCTCTTGCAGCTACGGAAATTTCAAAATGACCGGTAGCATCTCCTACAGAAGCAATAGCAGCAGCCGTTACGCCTGTACCGCAGGCCAGGGTTTCGTCTTCCACACCACGTTCGTAGGTGCGGATGCGCAGGCCTTCGGCAGTACGCTCCACAAAGTTGACATTAATGCCTTTGGGATGAAAACGTTCTCCATTGCGGATATTACGTCCTTCTGTAAAAATATCTAGGCTATCAATATCATTATCGAAAGATACATAGTGTGGAGAGCCCGTATTCATGATGGCAACATTATCGCTAAATTCAATGGCGTCAATATCCTGCATTTGCAGAGATACGATACCGCCCTCTTTAATGATGGCTTTGTGCGGTCCGTCAATAGCGATAAAGGACTGGTCTGCGCCAGCAACGCCAATATGCTGCGCAAAGGCTGCGATACAACGGCCACCATTACCACACATCGTACTCTCATTGCCATCAGCATTATAATATACCATACGGAAATCGTAGCCTTCTGCTGCTTCCAGCAGCATAAGGCCGTCTGCGCCGATGCCGAAGCGGCGATCGCAGAGAAAATTAATCTGCTCCGTACTTAAAGAATAGGATTTGTTGCGGTTATCCAGGATCACAAAGTCATTTCCTGCGCCCTGGTATTTGTAGAAATGAACAGTCATTGATGCAAAATTAGGGTATTTAGAAACGGGAAGTGTTGTCACTTTCAAAAAAAACAGCTAGGTTTGGGGGTTGTATTTTTTAAACGCTAAACGCTTATGGGTATTTTTACCAAAAAACAATTGAGTCAGTTAGTCGCTGAGGCCAATGATTCAGAAAGGGGCCTGAAAAAGACCCTTGGAGCCGGAGCGCTGGTTGCGCTCGGTATCGGTGCGATTATCGGCGCCGGTTTGTTCTCCCTGACAGGGATTGCCGCAGCAGATAATGCTGGTCCGGCAGTAGTGTATTCCTTTATTGCTGCAGCCATTGGTTGCGGATTTGCAGGACTTTGTTATGCCGAGTTTGCTTCAATGATTCCTGTTGCGGGAAGTGCCTATACTTATTCTTATGCGACGATGGGCGAGTTAGTTGCCTGGATCATCGGATGGGATCTTGTACTGGAATATGCCCTGGGTGCGGCTACCGTTGCGGTGAGCTGGTCTCAGTATGTCAATAAATTTCTCCATTCGGTCGGGATAGACCTGCCCAATGCACTCTTGCATGGCCCCTGGGATGAATTGAATGGCATTAATATGGGTGGTGTGGTTAACCTGCCGGCCATTATTATTGTATGTTTATTATCTCTTTTACTGATTCGTGGAACCAAAGAATCGGCTTTACTGAATAATGTATTGGTAGTGCTGAAAGTGACTGTGGTATTGATCTTCATCGCTTTAGGATGGGGTTATATCAGCGAAGCTAATCATACTCCGTTTATCCCTGCCAACCTGGGTGAGGCTAAAGTGAGATCCGGTGAGATCAGTTTCTGGAATTTCTTCTCCAGCGACGATTTTGGTCATTATGGTATCAGCGGTATCCTGCGTGGTGCCGGTGTGGTGTTCTTTGCCTTTATTGGTTTCGATGCGGTAAGTACTGCTGCACAGGAAGCTAAAAATCCACAGAAAGGTATGCCTATCGGTATAATCGGCTCGCTTGTCGTCTGCACCATATTGTATGTATTATTCTCTTACGTACTGACCGGTCTGGAGCATTACCTGAAATTTAAAGGAGATGCAAGCCCGGTAACTACGGCCTTTGCACATACGGGCTATACCTTCCTGAATTCCTTCCTGACTATGGCCATTATTGCTGGGTATACTTCTGTAATGCTGGTGATGCTGATGGGACAGAGCCGGGTATTCTACAGCATGAGTGTGGATGGTCTGCTGCCTAAAATGTTCAGTGATTTACATAAAAAGAACAGAACACCCTGGAAGACAAATGTGATCTTTATGGTTTTTGTGAGCATCTTTGCTGGCTTTATCCCGGTTTCTGATCTGGGTCATATGGTGAGTATCGGTACTCTATTTGCCTTCGTGCTGGTATGTATCGGTGTAATTGTCATGCGCAAAACTAATCCTGACGCCCCTCGTGGCTTTAAGACACCATTCGTTCCGGTATTACCTATTCTGGGTGTGCTGGTTTGTCTGGCCTTAATGGCTGGTCTGCCTAAAGAGAGCTGGGAGCGTTTAGCTGTATGGCTGGCGATCGGTCTGGTCGTATACTTCGTTTATGGCAAGAAACACAGTAAACTATCTAAACGTTCCGATTCATAGACGTTTGGTTGATTATAAAAGGAAAGGGTCGCTGCATATGCAGCGACCCTTTCCTTTTATAAATGAGTGTCCGTTTTTAAAGAACAAGTATATGCTTCTGTTACTTGATTAAATATAACTTTCATTGGCGCTAGGTTTGGGGTCAATATGACGAAGCAATCCGTACAATACATATCGCTCAAACGGCCTTATAAATCCGGCGTCAAGAAAATCATTGGTTCGGTCGATTAAGTCGGAAACCATTGTCTGAGCGCAGCGAGTCTGGTTTGCGACCGGCCGACACATTGATTTTTAGCCAGGGATTTATACAGCCTTGATTTTTTGGCGGTACCTTTTGCATCAAGGCAAAAGGTACCAATATTGAAAAATGGAAACCAAAAGCGTAATGTAGATCTTTGTTTCCTAAAGCCGGATACTCGTTTAAGCTATGTATTAGCAGAGCAGCAATTCTATTTTCTTAAGGGTGCCATTGCAGGACTTCTGCTGCCAGAGCATCTCATAGATATACTGCATGATCGGCATGTCAATGCCTGTCTGGTCAATGATTGTTTTCATACCCAGAGAGGCAAAATAGCCCTCAGCCACCATATTCATTTCTGCTTTTGCGGCAGCAACGGAGTAGCCTTTACCCAGCAGGGCACCGAACGTACGGTTGCGGCTGTGCGGAGAGTAACAGGTTACCAGCAGATCGCCCAGGTAGGCACTGGTATGAAAGTCGGGCATGGTATCCTGCTCATTCATCTGCAGGAAATGCTGTGACAGGAATCGATGCATCTCGCGGTAGCAACTGGTGATATACACACTCAGGAAGTTATCTCCGTAACCCAGTCCGTGGGCAATACCCGCGCCAACGGCATAAATATTTTTCAGCACTGCGGCATACTGGCTGCCCCAGAGATCATTATTGGTCGTCGTGCGCAGATAAGTAGTTTCGAACAATGCCGCGATATACTGACAATCATCCGTGTTTATGCCGGAAAAAGTGAGGTAGGAAAGGCGCTCCTGCGCGACCTCTTCGGCATGACAAGGTCCGGTAATGGCAAAATAATCTTTCAGTTCGACCTCGAAATGGGCCGTCAGGTATTCCTGCAACAGCTGATGCTGTTCCGGTAAAATACCTTTGATGGCTGAAATGATTTTTTTACCCTTAAGGCTATCTTTAGGCATGCGGCGCAGCACATCAAACATAAATGCAGAAGGGATACACATGACCAGCACATTGCAATGGGTCAGCATGAAATTAAGGTCGGTCGTGGGTTTGATCTGTTCCGGCTCAAATAATACGGAAGATAAATACAGTTCATTATGTCCCTTTTCTTCCAGGTGAGCTACAGCGGCTTCGCTGCGCATCCACCAGGCGATCCGGTGATGATTTTCCGTCAATAATTTAGCCAGGGCAGTTGCCCAGCTTCCATTCCCTAATATCCCTATCATTTAATGTTTATGTTGTTCTCGCGGACAAAGATAAAAGTTTTCACTTGCTTTACCACTAAAGCGGTCGAATACGGGAATTGAATACTATCTTTGCGGCTCAAAATAATGAGCTATGAACAATAAAAAACTATTGAGCTATTTTGGCTGGGTGGCCATCCTGGAAGGTTTATCTTTTCTGATCCTGATTGCAGCTTCCCTGATGAAGCGCGGCTTCTTCGGTGATGCAGAGACCGGCGCCATGCTGGTTAAAAACGTGGGCATGGCTCATGGTGTATTGTTTGTTTTGTACGTTATTTTGCTGTTTCAATGCAAGTCTAACTATGGCTGGGGTATGAAAAAAGTGATTGTTTACTTCATCTTATCCTTCATTCCATTCGGAACATTCTGGGTAGATAAGCAATTGAAAAAAGAGAAAGCAACCTTAAAGCCAGCAGTGAACTAAGCATGCGCTATTTTCTTGAAGTCAGTTATGATGGTATTGCCTTTCACGGTTCTCAGTTGCAGGGCGAGCTGCCTACAGTGCAGTTTGCGATTAATAATGCGCTGAGCACCATACTGCGTGTACCGGTAGAGACCTTCGGTGCCAGCCGTACCGATGAGGGCGTGCATGCGCTGGGCAATTTCTATCATTTCGATTTTGAGCTGCCGCTGCATCCGGAGCTGGTATATAAAATGAATGCAGTATTGCCGCCCAAGATTGCCATCGTAAACCTGTACAGGGCCATGGACCCGGAGCTGAATGCGCGTTTTGCCGCAACCAGCCGCCGTTACCGATACAAGATTTATAAATACAAAGATCCGTTCAGACAGGGCAGGGCACTGTTCCATCCTTATCCGCTGGACCTGGATCTGCTGAACCAGACCGCAGCTGTACTGAAGGATTATATTGATTTTGAAACCTTCTCCAAGCGCAATACACAGACCTTTACCTTTAAGTGCACCATTATGCAGTCATATTGGGAAGAGGTAGGCGATGAAGTGCATTATGTGGTAGAAGCCAATCGCTTCCTGAGAGGCATGGTTCGTGCTCTGGTCGGTACACAAATCAAAGCCAATAAAAAGCCTGATCCGGTAGCAAGCTTCCGCTCGATTATAGAAGCGAAGAATTGTACCCTTGCAGATTTCAGTGTAACCGGCAACGGATTATACCTGGAAGCCGTCAATTATCCGGAAGGCGTGCTGGAAAACATCAGCAACCACCGCTATTAAGCCACAAAAGCGATTTTTATTATCTTTGTCGTTTACAATTATATTAATCTACTTTAACTGCATATATGCCTGTTTTTAAATTTAAAGTATCCTGGGATGATGATGATAACATCAACCGCAGCATCGCACTGACCAATGGACAGTCCTTCCTGCAATTCCATGAAGCCATACTAAAAGCCTTTGAGTTCGAGAAGAAAACGGCCAGTGGCGTATTTTACGAGAGTAATGAGAAGCACATTAAAGGAAGAGCCATCTCTTCTGAGGTACTGGTGAATAAAAAGGATGCTCCTGCACTATCCATGCTAAAAACACCGGTATCGGCACTGATCGATAACCCGGATAAGAAATTTATTTACGAGTACGATCCGGCCAAAAACTGGTCATTCTTTGTAGAATTGATCGGTATTGATAAAGACGAAAATCCGAAGATCGATTACCCGCACTGCTTCTATAAAGAAGGTATTGCACCTATGCTGACGGGGGCTAAATCGCTGTCCGAAAACCGCATGGTAGAAATGGAAGAAAAATACGATCTGGGTAAGGAAGAGATGGATGAAGGCTATGGTGATGAAGGAGAGGAGGAAGAAAAAGACTCCGAAGAGGAAAGCTATGGAGAAGAGTACGGCGAGGAAGGAGATCAATTTTAATCAATAGCAACATGACGCAGGCTCGGAAAACACTGATCGTTATCGCTGGGCCTACTGCTGTGGGCAAGACCGCGCTCAGCATTGCTGTGGCGCAGCAATACCATACCGCTGTTATCTCTGCCGATTCCCGGCAATGTTATCAAGAAATGTCAATCGGTACCGCAAAACCAACTCCTGAAGAGCTGGCTGCGGTACCGCATTATTTTATCAATAGTCATTCTATACACGAAGAGGTGAATGCCGGTATGTACGAGCAACTGGCGCTGAGCTATTGTGCCGAAATCTTTGCACAGCAAGATGTGGCGGTAGTCTGCGGCGGAACGGGCTTGTATATTAAAGCCCTGTGCGAGGGTATAGATGAAATGCCCTCTGTAGACCGTAGTATAGAAAAGGCGATCCAGGCCGAATTTGAAACAAAAGGACTGGAATGGCTGCAGCAAAGTATGCTGGAGAAAGACCCTGCATTTTATGCACAGGCCGAACAGCAGAACCACAGCCGGCTGATCCGTGCACTGGCATTTATCGAAAGCACCGGCACGTCTATTCTGCACTATCGCAGCAATACGGTAAAACAAAGACCATTTAATATCCTCAAAATTGCCCTGGACCTGCCCAGGGAGGTACTATATGATCGCATCAATCGCAGGGTAGATATGATGATGGAGCAGGGGCTGATGAATGAAATTGAAACACTGTATCCCTACCGTCATCTGAAAAACCTGCAAACCGTGGGCTACCAGGAGTTTTACGAACAAGGCACCTGGCCTTTGCCTGCTGAAGCCCTCACTGCTGCTGCAGAAAAAGTGAAGCAACATTCCCGGAATTATGCCAAAAGGCAGCTGACCTGGTTCCGTAAGGATAAGGGCTATAGCTGGTTTGCACCGGATGAAACGCCCCAGGTGCTGGATTATATCAGACAAAGCTTATAATCCTATGCTGTACCTTTTCCTGTTTAGTTTACTGATACAAGTCTTTTTTGCCTGGTGGTATCGTTACCGTCCTGCAGTGCATGCATCGCTTGCTGCAGATGCATTACCGGGTGTCAGTATCCTCATCTGCGGCAAAAATGAAGCTGAACACTTTCGTCGTTTTTTGCCCCACGTACTCGACCAGTCCTATGCCGGAGCCTGGGAAGTGCTGGTGGTCAATGATGGCTCAACTGATCATAGTGCTGCAGTATTAACAGCCTTACAGCAAGACTTTCCGCTACTGCGGGTATTGACCATAGATCCGGCAACAGAAAAGACCTTTCCCGGTAAGAAATACGCGCTATGGCAGGGATTGAAACAATGTACCTATAACCTGGTGCTGCTGACCGACGCGGACTGTATGCCGGCTGGTAAGGACTGGCTGCATCATATGGCAGCGGCCTATCAGGGCGTGAAGCAACAAGCACCGCAGCAATCATATTTTGTATTAGGCTATGGTGCTTATGAGCAAAAACCGGGTTTGCTGAATGCCTTTATTCGCTGGGAGACGGTGCATACGTTTATGCAATATACCTCCTGGGCACGTGCAGGATACCCTTATATGGGTGTAGGGCGCAACCTGATGTATGAACGGGGCCCTGTATTGCAGGCACTGGACCAGGACGACAATTTTACAGCATTGTTCCGCCGTACGGCCTCGGGCGATGATGACCTGATTGTATCTTATCTTGCCCTCAGTCAGCAAGCGGTGATTGTGGATCATCCTGACGCAAAGACGATTTCTACAGTAAAGGAGACCTGGTCTGAATGGTGGAAGCAGAAAACACGCCATGTATCTTCCGGTAAGTACTATTCCGAAAGGGTAAAGCGCGGATTGGCTGTTTATGCCTTCTCCGGGCTGTTGTTCTGGTTATCTGCCATAGCTTTATTGTGTACTGGAAATCAGAAAATTCAAATCATTGTATTAATTTTGCTGCTGCTCCGGATAGGTATATATAGTATACTCAACCGGAAATGGTGCCGCGCACTGGATGAAAAAGGCCGGAAGGCATTCAGCCCGCTGGGTGACCTGATGTGGGTAGGGTATAATATTATACTGATGCCTTATATATTTTTTAAAAACAAACAACAATGGAAGTAGTTCAGAAATATTTCGATGATTTTTCGGCAGCGCAGATGGCACAGTTTGCCGCACTGGAAGGACTTTATAAAGAATGGAATGAGAAGATCAATGTAATTTCCCGTAAGGATATTGATCAGTTATATACCAAACACGTATTGCATTCACTGGCGATCCCTACTGTATGTCATTTCAATCCCGGTATGCGTATTGTGGATATAGGCACGGGTGGCGGTTTTCCGGGTATTCCCCTGGCAATATTTTATCCTGAAGTAGAGTTTCTGCTGGTAGATTCTATCGGTAAAAAGATAAAAGTAGTACAAGGCATCGCTGACGAAATCGGGCTGAAAAATGTAACAGCCGTGCAGTCCCGTATTGAAAATATTCCGCAGAAAGATTTTGACTTTGCGGTATCCCGTGCCGTGGCACCCTTAAAAGATCTTTGGTCCTGGGCTAAGCCGATCATTAAAAAGAACAAGTCTACCGACCTGGCTAATGGCCTGATCTGCCTGAAAGGCGGAGACCTCAACCAGGAGATCGTGGAGAGTGATGTGCGCCCTTCATTATGGGACATGGAAGATATTTTCCCGGGTGAGGGCTTTGAAGAGAAGTTTGTCGTTTGGGTAGGTAAAAAGTAAAGCAGATAAAATACTGATACAGATATTATTGTAAGGCGAATGATTTTCATTCGCCTTTTTCTGTCTGTTAGTCAGCTTATTATTTAACTTTTTACTTTTCAATTTTACACTTTATCCGTAGCTTTAATCACTTGAAAAACCTATTTTTGCCACTTACATATAAAAATATACCCAGATTTTTGATGCGGAATAAGATAGCAGGAACCCTAATATTCATCACATTATTAAGTGCCCCGGTATGGGCGCAGAAGAATGTGTCCAAAACCGACCTGCAGTCAAGACGTGAGGCCATTCTCCAGGAGATCAGGAATGCACAGGCATTGCTGAACGAAGCTAAAGAAAGCCAGAACGTGACCCTCACAGAACTCCGTGCCCTGAACCATAAACTGGAGCTGCGCCAGCAACTGATCAACAACATCAGCCTGGAGTTGAATAATATTTCTACTGACATTAGCACAACCAATACCGATATTAAAACACTGAATGCGCAATTGGGCAAATTTCAGGCCGATTACGCACGTTCTGTACGGTATGCATATAAACACCAGGAGTCTCAGAACATGATGTTGTTTGTCTTTTCTGCAAACACGTTCAATGATATGATGCGCCGCATGGAGTATATGAAAAAATACCGCCAGTATCGTACCATACAGGCTAATAAGATCAGGGAAATACAAGGCACCCTAAAGCAGAAAGTCGGATACCTGAATAATAAAAAAGCAGAACGCGGTGAATTACTCTCTGCGGAGCAGGTGCATAAAGCCGCTATACAGGCGGATGCCAATGAAACACAGAAAGTAGCACAGGTACTGAAAGGGCAGGTTAGTGACCTGTCATCTCAGATCGCGAAAAATAAAAAGGCCGCCGCACAGTTGGAGACTGCCATTAAGATACAAATCCAGAAAGAAATCGAGGAAGCGCGTCGCCAGGCTATGGAGGAGGCTCGTCAGAGAGCGCTTGCCGAAGCCAGGGCCAAAGCTGCTGAAGAAAACCGCCGCAGGGCAGAAGATATTCAGCGCATGAATGAGGCCAACCGATTGAAGGCCGCCGAAGAAGAACAGCGTAAAGCAACAGAGCTGGCCAGACAGGCTGAGCTTGCCCGTAAGAAGGCCGCTGAAGATGGAGAACGTCAGCGCCTGAAGGACATTGAAGATGCCCGCAAGCGCAGAGAAGAGGCTGCTGCAGAAGAAAAACGCATTGCCGATGCCAAAGCCCGCGAGGAGCAGCGCAAACGCAACGAAGAGCGCAATAAAGAAATTGACCGCAGGAAAGAAGAAGAGCGTCAGAAAGAACTGGTGCGCCAGAAGAAGATTGCCGAAGACCTGGATAAGCAACGCCAGCAGGCAACCGATCAGGCTACTCAATACAAATCAGGCGGAACAGTAGTAACGATCAACAAAGCGACTACTACGCCGTCATCGTCTTCCGGATCGGCACCAACTACTGTGCGCACCAACCCGGAAAGCACTTCTTATAAGAACCTGCTGACCCCGGATATACAGGCCCTGTCCAATAACTTTGCGGCTAACAAAGGCGGACTGCCATGGCCGGTAGACCGCGGGCTGATCGTAGCACCTTATGGTAACTACCAGCACCCGATCGAGAAGAGCGTGACCCTCAGCAACTCCGGTATCGATATCGGTACCAGTGCAAGTGCTCCGGTGAAGGTGGTATTCTCTGGTGTGGTGACTAAGATCTTCTCCGTACCGGGTATGGGTATCACCGTCCTCGTCAGTCATGGACAGTATTATACGGTATACAGTAAACTGTCAAGTGCAACTGTAAGTGTAGGTACTAAGCTGACTACGCGCCAGACCGTAGGCTTTGCCGGTAAAAACGATGAAGGTGATAATGTGGTGCACTTTGAAGTATGGAAAGTGGGTGATAACGGATCTATATCCAATGTAAACCCTACCGGATGGATCGCACCGAAATAAATAAATTAACTGCTATAATAAAATAAAATCCTAACCCCATCGTTAAACTCAATATGAAACTAGCTTTCTGGAAAAAAAATAGAGATCCGAATAAGCCTAAAAAACCTGTATGGCGCGAATGGCTTGATGCCGGTCTGTTTGCCATCATAGCCGCTACCATTATCCGTATGTTCTTCTTTGAAGCCTATACGATTCCTACCGGATCTATGGAAGGTACACTTAAGGTAAATGATTACCTGTTTGTGAGCAAAATGGCCTATGGTGCCCGCTTGCCTAATACGCCGCTTTCTATACCTTTGGTACACAATACTATGCCGGTCTTCGGAGGTAAATCTTATTCTGAATCAGTACATTGGAAGTACCGCCGTCTGCCAGGCTTCGGAAAGGTAAAACGTAACGACATCGTAGTATTTAACTTCCCTAATAACGATACCGTAGTACTGGAAGATCCTGCACAGGATTACTATCAGTATGTAAGGGTCCTGGGCAGAGACCAGGTATGGAACAGCCGTACCATCATTACCCGCCCGGTTGATAAAAAAGAAAACTACATCAAAAGATGTGTTGGTATTCCGGGAGATAAGATCGAGATCAGAGAAGGTGTTTTATATGTAAATGATAAGCCCGGCGAATTTCATCCGCATCAGAAAATGGATTACATGGTTACCGGTAATGCACAGTTGTCTGCCGATTTTATGGAAGAAAACTATATCGTGTTCAAAGGATATACACCTAACCACGAAGCTGTTTATGATATGGAATATGCGGCGTCAGAAAAAGTAAAACAGGTAAATGGTGTAACCAGTGTAAAACCATACTCCATGCTGGCTGCGGGCAATCCCGGTCCTGTAGATATGTGGACTTTCCCTTTCGATACCGCTAATTTCAAATGGAACCAGGACAATTACGGAAGCTTTATCATCCCGGCCAAGGGTACAACAGTACAGCTGACGCCTGCTAATATTGCGCTGTACAGAAGAATTATCCGTATCTATGAAGATAATCCGACTTTCGAAGAGAAAGACAATCAGTTCTATATAGCCGGTAAGCCAATCACCTCTTATACCTTTAAGATGGATTACTACTGGATGATGGGCGATAACCGTCACGGATCTGCCGACTCCCGTTTCTGGGGTTTTGTACCGGAAGACCATATCGTAGGTAAAGCATCATTTGTATGGCTCAGCTATGGTAATGGTGACGGAAATGTATATAATAAAAAAGGTATGCGCTGGGGCCGTATGTTCCGCCCGGTAAGCGTACTGGAAAAATAAGCCTTTAAGGTATTTTAACGGTCTTATGACCACAATGCGGGAAATCAGTTCTAATTTTAGGGCTGATTTTCTGCTTTTTAGATTTATGACGAAATTATATATTAAGAATATGGTCTGCAACCGCTGTAAAATGGTGGTCGGCGATGTGATGGCTTCGCTGGGACTCAGTGTAAGCCAGATGGAACTGGGAGAAGTTACCGTAGAAGAAACTGTAGAAGACAAAAAAGAGGCGCTGAAAGAGGCACTGGAGCAACTGGGTTTTGAACTGATTGATGATAAGAAAAGCAGGGTGATTGAAAAGGTGAAAAACCTGATCATCGACCTGGTGCATCATAACGGCGAAGCCCTACAGACCAATCTTTCGGACTACCTGTCTGCAGCACTGCATCAGGATTATGCCGGCATCAGCAACCTGTTTTCAGAAGTGGAGGGTATTACGATAGAAAAATACCTGATTGCCCAGAAAATAGAGAAAGTGAAAGAGCTGCTGATCTATGATGAGCTAAGTTTGAGTGAAATCGCCTGGCAGTTAAATTATTCCAGCGTAGCACACCTGAGCAGCCAGTTTAAGAAGGTAACCGGCATGACTCCCAGTCACTTCAAATCCTTGCAGGGCAACAGGCGCAAACCACTGGATAAAGTAGGGTAGCACGCTCTGTAGCAGGGAAGTCTGCATTAAATATGGTATATTTGTTATCTATTTCAGCTATATTAACCTAATCAATTTGTCCATGAAGCAAATCTCCTTAATTGCCGCATTTTTATGTTCCGGTCTGGTCGTACAGGCCAAGACCTTACGTGTACTGTTTATCGGTAACAGCTATACCGCAGTGAATAACCTTCCCTCGCAGATAGCCCAACTGGCTGACGGTACACACGATACCCTTATTTATGATATGTCTGCACCCGGTGGCTACACCTTCCAGCAACATACAACCAATGCCACAACCCTGAGCAAAATACAACAGGGCAACTGGGATTATGTCGTATTGCAGGAACAAAGTCAACTTCCTAGTTTTCCGGATGCGCAAGTCGCCTCTGATGTATACCCATATGCACATGCACTGGACAGCATCATTCATGAAAATAATCCATGTGCCAAAACAATATTCTATGTAACCTGGGGCCGCAAAAACGGTGATGCGTCTAATTGCGCATTTTTCCCTCCGGTATGTACCTATGATGGTATGGATAGTTTGCTGCAACTGCGCTATTCAAAGATGGCCGAGTTCAATAGCAGTGCTATTGCACCAGTGGCTATGGTCTGGCACCGTGTGCGCACTTCCGCTCCCGGTATAGAGTTATATGATGCCGATGAAAGCCATCCGTCTATGGCAGGTACTTTCGTTGCAGCATGTGCCTTCTATTCCGTTTTGTTTGAAAGAAGTCCCCTGGAAAGCACCTATACTGCCGGTCTGAATCCGGGCACCACTGCGCTTATTAAGACAATAGCAGAATCGACTGCTTATGACAGCCTCGATCACTGGAACCGTTTCCTGCCGGTAGTTACGGCAGATTTTACAAGCAGCATCACCAATAACGTGGTAGACTTTACCAATGCGTCTCAGCATGCCGATCAGTTCAGCTGGAATTTCGGTGACGGACAAAGCTCAATCAGCCCGACACCATCACATACCTATACAGCTTCCGGTACCTATACCGTTACTCTTATCGCTTCTTTCTGCGATCAGGCTGATACCGCAACACAAACAATTACCGTAACCGTACCCCCTAACAGCATAAATGACCTGGAAAAGCAGATCGGATTGAAAGTATATCCTGTTCCGGCTTCGAACCAGTTGTTCCTGAAGTATGACCCATCCGTAAAAATCTCCCGTATCGCCTTAAGTGATATCAGTGGTAAAATGATGTACAGACAATGGAATGCACAGCAGTCCCTGAATCTGGAGGGCATTGCTCCGGGAATGTACATCCTGTTGCTGGATACCGATAAAGGTGTAGTGCGCAAAAAAATTACTGTAAAATAGGCTGATGCCGGAATCTTATAAAACAGTTACAAAATAATGTAACAACCAGGCTTTGGATATGGTCGAACTTTGTGGTGTAAAACCAATACAAGTTCGATCATGTCTAAAGATACTACTGATAGCATATATATACCCCTTGAAGGGGTCGAAAGTGAGCACTGCGCCATGATTGTTGACAAAGGATTGCAATCCATAGGCAGCCTGCAGCAGCATACCGTAGAACTCAATAATCAGCGGGTGCTGATCTCCTCCTCCCAATTACAGGAAGACCTTCCTAAAGCCATTAAGAAAATAGAAGAACTGGGCTATGGTGTACCACTCGTACACAAACAATATCCCGTGCTGAATATGAGCTGCGCTTCCTGCGCCGCCAGTGTGACCAGTGTGCTGGAACATACTCCCGGAGTCGTATCCGCTTCTGTAAACTTTGCAACAGAAACTTTATCGGTTAGCTTCCTGCCCAATATTACCGATGGGCAACAACTCAAACAAGCCTTGCTGCAAACCGGTTTTGATCTGCTGGTCGAAGAGCGCAAAGAAGAACAGGATCTCCTGGCACAGCTGCATATGGAGAAATACCACTCCCTGCGCAAAAAAGCCATTGGCTCCCTTATCCTCTCCGCGCCAGTCATGATGATCGGTATGATTTGGATGAACATGCCTTATGCCAATTATATCATGTGGGCATTAACGACACCGGTTATCCTCTGGTTTGGTAAAGACTTTTTTGTAAATGCCTGGAAGCAGGCCCGCAACGGTACCGCCAATATGGATACCCTGGTCGCTTTAAGCACCGGATTGGCCTATATCTTCAGTATTTTTAATACCTTATTTCCCGGCTACTGGCATAGCAGGGGCCTTCATGCACATGTCTATTTTGAATCCGTTGCTGTAGTAATTGCCTTTATCCTGCTGGGCAAACTGCTGGAATCCCGCGCCAAAAGTAATACCTCGCAAGCCCTCAAAAAGCTGATGGGCCTGCAACCTAAAACCGTTATGCGCCTGAATCATGATGACAGTACTACAGAAGTCAGTATAGAATTGATACAGAAAGGAGACATCATTGTCGTGCGTCCGGGCGAGCAGATAGCCGTAGACGGAACACTGATCCAAGGTGCATCTTATGTAGATGAGAGTATGCTCAGCGGCGAACCAGTAGCAGTAGCTAAAACAGTGAATGATGCCGTTTATGCGGGCACCCTGAACCAGAAAGGAAGCTTCCGTTTCCGGGCCGACCAGGTAGGTGCAGATACCATGCTGTCACAGATCATTAAAATGGTACAAACCGCCCAGGGCAGTAAAGCCCCGGTACAAAAACTGGTCGATCGCATTGCCGCCATATTCGTACCAGTAGTTATGGCTATTGCCACACTGGCCCTGGCGATATGGTGGATCTGGGGTGGGGCCCAAGGGTTTACTCATGGTATGCTCGCCTTCGTAACCGTGCTGGTCATCGCCTGTCCCTGTGCACTGGGTCTGGCTACACCAACGGCCATTATGGTGGGGGTAGGTAAGGGCGCCGAGCAGGGTATCCTCATCAAGGATGCGGAGAGCCTGGAATTGACCCATAAAGTAGATACCATTATTCTGGATAAGACCGGTACCATTACAGAAGGGAAACCAGCAGTAGTACAATCTCACGGATTAGAAAGTAATGAATTATATCATTCCGTGCTGTATAGCATAGAGCGACAATCAGAACACCCGCTGGCAGCAGCCGTAGTACGCTTCCTGGAAGCAAAAGAACACCGCATATTGGATATGCATGTGAACAGCATAACTGGTAAAGGCATACAGGCCGAATGGGCAGGGAAAACCTATTATACCGGCAACCAGACTTTGCTGCAAGAACATCATATTGCTATAGATTCCGAATTACAATCGCTGGCAGATAGCTGGTCTGCCCAATCGTATACCCTGATCTGGTTTGCCGATGAGCAACAGGCATTGGCTATTCTGGCCATAGCAGACCGGGTAAAACCCTCTTCTGTAGCTGCTGTTAAGGCTTTTGCCGAAATGGGGATCAGTGTACATATGCTTACCGGAGATCAGCCCGCAGCTGCCAGGGCTATTGCCGATCAAGTGGGTATTGAAACCGTTAAGGCGGGTGTACTGCCGGAAGAAAAGGCCGCTTATGTGCGTGCGCTGCAGGAACAAGGACATGTTGTGGCCATGGTGGGTGATGGCATCAATGACAGTGCCGCACTGGCACAGGCAGATGTAAGCATTGCTATGGGCAAGGGTTCTGATATTGCTATGGATGTAGCGAAGATGACCATTATCAGTGCAGACCTGAATAAGATACCTTATGCCATCCGCCTGTCACGAGATACCGTGCGCACCATTCGCCAGAATCTGTTCTGGGCCTTTATTTACAATGTGATCGGTATTCCGCTCGCAGCAGGTATATTATACCCTGTAAACGGGTTTCTGCTCAATCCCATGATCGCCGGAGCGGCCATGGCCCTCAGCAGTGTCAGTGTTGTGAGTAACAGCCTGCGCCTGAAATGGAAAAAGGCATAACCAATACTCAATATTTTAAAACAGTATATTTATTATTAATCAAAAACATATGGAACAGACCTTAAAATTCAAGACAAATATCAATTGCAGTGGTTGTATCGCTAAAGTGCAACCCAGGCTGGACGCGGAAAAAGACATTATTTCCTGGACAGTGGACACGGACAATCCGGAGAAAATACTGACTGTAGAAACAGCGCTCAGTAAAGAAGATATCATCAGTCTCATACAAATGGCTGGTTTTAAAATAGAAACTGTTTAACTTTGTGTGCAATGAATCCGATGATGAAATATGTAGTTAATCCATTACGGTGGCTGTTCCGAAAATTATTTACGAAGAGCTGCTGCCGCTGAGCAAACCTTATTGATCTATGGAAACACCCTTTATGCCCGACCAGGAATTTTCGATGGAAGCCCTGGCGGCACAGTTGCGGCAACCTTCCGGCGCAGCCGGTAAGGAAGTGGCAGACAATATGTATCAGTCCAACCTGGGCATGATACGCGAGAGCATCGCAGTACTTTCCGCAAAACCGGGAGATGCGCTGCTGGAGCTGGGGCATGGCAATGCTCATCATTTGAAAGAATGGTTGCAGATGGATCCTAATGCGCAGTATACCGGACTGGAATGTTCGGAGCTGATGCAGGCCGAAGCTATAGCCTACAGCGAAGAAGAAGGGCTCAGCGAGCGTTGCCGGTTCTTGTTTTACGATGGATATAAGATTCCGTTTGAAGACGATTCCTTTGACCGTATGCTGACGGTCAATACCCTTTATTTCTGGAACGAACCTATTGCCTTATTACAGGAGATATACCGTGTTATGAGACCGGATGGGTATTGTTGTATTACCTTTGTAGATGCCCTTACTATGGACCAGCTGCCCTTTACACAATACGGATTTACCAAGTACGACATCGCCCGCTTTACACACCTGGTGGCACAGACCGACTTTACCATTGATGCTATACATACGAGAGCAGAAGAGGTGATCAATAAAATGGGCGCCCCTTTTCACCGTAACTATTATATCGCATTACTGCAAAAGAAATAAACACATCAGATGGCCGATTGGGCACATTTTGCACAGAGAATTGCAATCCGTACCGGGTTGCTGTACCTTGATGCAGATACCGCAGAGGGCAGTGTGTGTTATGCCGCAGATGCCGGTTTACGTATGGAGTATAAGTTGTACTTCACCGATGCCGATATATTACAATACATTACTGCGCGCTGCAACCTGGTGCCCGAAGACCCCGACACCATTCCCTTACCGGCCGATGCTGCGGAGTTCTGGCAGGCAATCAGTGAAAACTAATTAAAAAAACGGCAGGCTGATCAATGGATCAGCCTGCCGTAAAGGTTTTATCCGGTGCCAGCATTAATTGAGGAATCCTTCACAAACCAAATAACCTGTGGATCGACAGATCGTATCAGCGTTTGTAAAAAGTAACGATTGACCGCAAACCTGGGCCTTTTACCAACTAAGTATACCTTTTTAACTGTCTTGTCATAAAAGCCTTTTTGTGATGAAGAAATTTCTATGCTACCTTACCTCCTGCCTGGCCCTGGGCCATGGCGTTTTCGCTGCTACGCAGGTCAACGCACCTACCGTAAATGGTACATGGACCCTGGAAGGTTCTCCTTATTATATCCATAATGACATTGCTGTCCCTTTAAGCAATACCCTGACCATTCAGCCGGGTGTCCAGGTTGTGTTTATGGGCAATTACCAGTTATACGTGTATGGAACCATATCGGCAAAAGGAACACCGGAGCAGAAGATCGTGTTCCGGGCCAATGACACCACAGGATGGTCTAATGTGGCCACCACAGCGGGAGGATGGAGCGGGCTGGGCCTCGAAAATACCGGAAGTATGAACTTCGGGAACCCAACCTTTGAATATTGCATTTTCAAGGATATTAAACGAGGCATTAATAATAGTGCTATTACCTCGACTATTCCGCTGCTGTATATCAACCAATGTGAGTTTTATCATAATATTGCGATGGAGCGCCTGATCTCCCTTTATAATTTCGGACAAACGCAAAGTGCCAGTAAACTAAGGTTTACCAATTGCAGCATACATGATAACCGTACCGGAACACTTATGCATGTCTTATATGAGGATAGTGCCTATGTACTCAATAATAAATTTTATAACAATACGTCCAGCGGAGGAATCGGCCTGTTTTCCCATACCTCCACCGGTATGATGAGCAACAATGTACTCCTGTTCAGGGATAATGAATTATACAATAATACCCAGAGCAATGGCGGTGGTATCTTCAATAGTGCATACGGAGGTAATGTCATTTTTCAGCGCAACCGCGTACATCATAATAATACCAATCTGAATGGGGCAGTTGCGCTCCAATCCAAATCATCCCTGATTGAGCAAAACCTGATCTGTAATAATAACCAGACAATGGCAGAAGGTGTTTTTTGCGGCATCAATGATGGTGGCGGCGGACTGCAACTCTTAGGCCAGGACCTGGATAGCGATGTGCCGGGCCGGAACGATCATATCGTTCGTAATAATATCATTGCCAACAACTATTCCTCCATCAGCGGAGGTGGTATATGGGCACAGCACTGCCAGGCCACCATCGTTAATAATACGATTGTAAACAATACGGTAAAAGACTATACCGGAAGTGCGGCCATACATGGATGGGGCACTTATTGTAAGCTCAGGATCTCGAATAACATTATTTTCAATAATAAGCAGAACTACAATCCTTTTGATACCGCCTATAATAATTTCAAGTTTGCAGCCCTGAACCTCAACCTGTCCAATAACCTGATTGACTTTTATCCTAATACCAATATGCCTGCTGGTGTACAGGGCCTCAGCACAAATATCTATGACCATAATTTACAACTGGCCTCTCCTATACTGGGCGCAGGCCCGACTTATAATGCCCTCAATGTAGATTTTGGACTGGCTAGTAATTCTACAAACTGCATCAACAAGGGTAGTAATGCAGTGCCGGATTATGGCAGTTCAGACTATAATGGTCATACCCGGGTATTTAATAATACGATCGATATAGGGGCGGTGGAATACCAGAAGTCTGTTGATACGTCGACCTCCTTGTATACACCGGGACTGGCTAATGCCTTCAGGCTTTACCCCAATCCTGGAACAGGTATATTCCAACTGGAATATGATCAGCAAAAATACCGCCTGGCCAGTATGGAACTATTTCAGCTGAACGGACGTAAAATAAAAGACCTCGGATTCGAAGCCCACCAGCCGATAAATATTCAGGACCTGCCTTCCGGTGTATATTTGCTGAAACTCCGCACACAAGATCAGCAGGTGATTGCAAAGCAGATCATCCTTCAGAAATAATACAGTTGTTATGTCTGCCGGCAGAAAGCCGGTAAAACAACCAAAAAAAAGAGGTAATAAATCTTAAGATTTATTACCTCTTTTTGTGCCCAGGAATGGATTCGAACCATCACACCTTACGGCGCCGCCACCTGAAGACGGTGCGTCTACCAATTTCGCCACCTGGGCTCCTTAATTGGGTTGCAAATGTACATACTAGAATATTGTTTCCCAAAAAATATGGGAACATATTTTCAGAAAATTAAAAAAGAACGCCGCAGCCTTATGGCGCGCGGCGTTTACCCTCTTATACCACCCATAATTATCGTTAGAAGAGCCCTTCTGTCGATAAATAACGTTCCCCTGTATCATAGTTGAATGTCAGCACCCTTGCACCTTCTGGTAAGGTCTCCAGCTTGCGTGCTACGGCAGCCAGAGAGGCACCGGTCGAAATGCCGACGAGTACCCCCTCGGTACGGGCTATTTTGCGGGCATATTCAAATGCCTCTTCCTTCTCCACCTGGATGACTTCGTCAATCAGTTTGCCGTCATAGATCTGTGGTACAAAACCAGCTCCTATACCCTGTATCGGATGTGGGCCAGGATTGCCTCCGCTCAAAACCGGCGACAGTGCCGGTTCTACTGCAATAACCTTTAATTGAGGAAAGTGTTCTTTTAATACTGATGCGACACCGGTAATATGGCCGCCGGTACCTACACCGGTAATCAGGTAATCCAGTCCTTCAGGGAAATCGGCCAGAATCTCCTGCGCCGTAGTGTTTTTATGTACAGCCACGTTTGCAGGATTGTTGAACTGCTGCGGCATCCAGGCTTTCGGGGTACTGCTCACCAGTTCCTGCGCTCGTTCTATGGCCCCTTTCATACCTTTCTCTCTCGGGGTTAATTCGAATGCGGCACCATATATTTCCATCAGTTTGCGGCGCTCAATACTCATCGATTCCGGCATGACCAGGATCACTTTATAACCTTTTACTGCCGCGACCAGTGCGAGTCCTATACCGGTATTGCCGGAGGTCGGTTCAATAATGATGCTGTCCGGCTGCAGGCTGCCGTCCTTTTCTGCAGCCTCAATCATAGCCAGCGCTATGCGATCTTTAATACTATTGCCCGGATTGCTGCGTTCCAGTTTGATCCAGACATTACGTGCTGTGCCGAATAGTCTGTTGAGTTTTAATACCGGTGTATTGCCGATGGTCTCCAGGATGGATTGTACTTTCATAATGTCTTTATTTTTGATGATTATATAGAAAAATCGACAGCCGTTTTATTGTCCGGCCTTCTTTTAATAATGGTTTCGCTTTTATGGAAGATCTGTGCGTCCGGGGGCAGAGAAGTGGTCAGCCATACATTACCCCCGACAATACAGTTTGCTCCAATGACCGTATGCCCTCCCAATATGGTCGCATTGGCATAGATGATCACATTATCCCCGATAGTAGGGTGTCTTTTTTGATGTGCGAGGTCCCGGCTTACACTTAAAGCACCCAGTGTAACCCCCTGGTATATTTTTACATCTTCGCCTATAATACAGGTTTCTCCGATCACCACACCTGTACCATGATCAATGAAAAAACGCTTCCCGATTACCGCAGCCGGATGTATATCAATACCTGTTTTGCTGTGCGCGATTTCCGCAAATACACGGGCCAGGATCTGTGCATGGTGATGCCATAAATAACAGGAGATACGGTGTACTGCAATGGCAAAGAAACCAGGATAGCTGAACAGGATCTCGTGCATGGAAGTCGCTGCCGGATCGGAGCTGATGGCTACTTTCAGGTCTTCGGCCAGTAATGCATATACATCCTGTAGATCGGTAAAAAAAGCCTCTGTAATCCTGCTAGCCTCTTCGGGCGTAAATTGTTCCTGCAATAACAGTTCTCTTAATATGATGTGCAACTCGAGTTCCTTCTGCTCAAACTGGCTGTAGTTCAGGAACTCCTTCCGGGTGGTAAACATCCAGTCATACAATTCGGTGATCCAGTAGGTTGCCTGTTTGCGGTCCAGGAAGATACGGTTGGCCAGGAAATTGCGCTGGTAAATAGCTTTGTTTCTTGAAATAACTTCCACTGTTTTTATTTTATTCAGGTCAGAAAATAGAAAATGCCCCTGCGGGATACGCAAGGGCATTGGAAAATCTTATATAGAACGCTTCAGAGCACTACATAACCATACCGCTTGCAGGATGATCCCACATTGTACAACAGCAGTATTGGCAGCAAGTCTGGTGAAACATAATTTTTATTTGTTATTACAAATTTGCCGAAACAAAATTGCATTACAAATTAATTCTTGTTAAGAAAGGAAAGTTTATAAAATCCTTAAGAGGTTACTTACCCCGGAGTAAGTATAAACAAGAAAGGTATAATACAGAAAGAGCAGCCTGAGCTGCTCTTGTTATACTTATTCTAAAACGCGGTCTATCGCCTTCGCGAGCTGATGATCTTTTTCTGATATCACATCGCCGGCATCATGTGTACGCAGCCATATCTCCACAGTGTCCCATTCATTGGTCCATCTGGGATGATGATTGTGCTGCTCGGCCAGTAAGGCCACGCGGGTCATAAACCCGAATGCCTGACTGAAATCACTGAAGCGAAACTGTTTATATAAATAACCATCCCGCTCTTTCCATTCCTGATACATAATTGCTTGTTTATTTGATTATAAAAATACGGAATGTTTTGCATCCTGCCGCATGGCAACTGCTACCTCCTCCAATATCCCGGTCAACTGGTCCAGGTCACTGATCTCGAAATACGCTTCCTGCAACACATCTGTACGAAACGGAGTATCCAGGATATCGGGCACGTGGAATGCGCTGCGTTTGGTATCAGGCGCCATGCTGTGCAAGGTTTCACCGGGAGAAGACAATATTCCGGCACCATATATCTTAGGTTGCCCGTCTTCCCTGATCAGGCCAAATTCAATGGTGTACCAGTAAATGCGGCTCAGTAGTTCCATCTTGCGCTCATCATCATTCCAGCGCAAACCTAGCTGCCCGAAGGCATGCATGAAATCTGCATAGGCAGGATTACTCAGTAAAGGAATATGCCCGAATACATCATGAAACATATCCGGCTCTTCGATATAATCCAATTCTGCCATAGTGCGCAGCCAGCAGGTGGCCGGGAATATGCGGCGGGCCAGCAAAGCAAAGAATGCTGCAGCAGGCACCAGGCCCGGTACTACGGTAATCTGCCAGCCGGTACCGGCTCTCAGCTTTTGATTTACTACATTGAAATCCGGAATGGAAGCCGCCTCAAAGCCCACTGTATTTAAGGCTGCTTTATAATACTGGCTTCCGTACTGATTTAATAGGAGCATTTGCCGTTCAAATAAAGCGCGCCATACGGCAAAGTCTTCACTGGTGTACAGATCGTACTGCTGGGACAATGGTCTGTTCCGTTCCATAAATAAATATTTAAAAAATGAATAAAAAAAATAACCCCGGTTCGTGAGGAACCGGGGTCTGTGAAAAATATATGAGGTATATATATGTAGCCGCTATTCCAAACGATATCGCTTAGAATAGTAATAATAAGTAGCTGCTGATATGTGCATTGAGGTCAACATGATTGTTGCAAACATACTGTAATTTTTTATATACAGATCATGATCGCAAAAAATATTCTGTTAAAACAAATTGTTTTACGATAGTAAGTGCAGGAATTGCCGGCTGAATATTTGCAGCGCATCTTTGGTTGCGGTATCCGTTATGTCACCGGCTTCATTTACTTTTCCTTTTACACCGGGTATCAGCAGGGTAGTATCGGAAGTAAACCGTGCCATCAGTGTCTTCAGGATCAGTTGCAGCTCCTCATGCGCCTTCTGCCCGCTGGCAGATGCCGTGATGATGCCTGTGGGTTTATCGGAAAAAACGGTGGTGGCCACACACCATTCAAATACATTTTTAAGGCCGGATGGAATGCTGAAGATATACTCCGGGCTACAGATGATGATACCATCTGCCTGTTCGATCTGTGTTCTTAATAGCTGCACAGATTCAGGAGGATGCTGTACCGATTGTTCCGGGTCAAAATGCGGCAGGCTTTTCAGGTCGGGAAAGATGGTCAGTTTATGCGGATGCAGCATAGCAGCCAGTGCCGTTACAATACTCTCGTTAGAAGAGTTGCTTTGTGCGCTACCGATGATAGCCAGTATCTGTAAGGTTTTGCTCATATTCAGATCAGTCCGAATTGTTTGAAGTGATGTGTGAAGTGTTTATCATGAAAGATCTTCCATTCTGCACGGCTCATCAGGCCCAGGGCAGGGTGTACATAATCAGCTGTATCAGCAGCATGGTTGAATTGAACGGTCGCATGAACCAATGCAGCATTGGCTTCAGTCAGATTTTTATATTGCAGGTCCTGCGGCATGCCATTCAATAAAGGCATCTTAATGCCGGGGCTGAGCTCCTGTTCTCCATAGATCAGGTATTGTTTATTTTTCAAAGCCCGGTCATCAGAAAAGAATTGCACCTGCGGGTGCAGACCAGATGATATCTCCACAAAGAAGAGCAAGTGCTCTACCATTTCCTGTGGCGTCATGATGCCGAATAATGGCTCCTGTTCCGGTTTTAAGCGGGCGAGTACAGATTGTATCTGTTCTGTTTGTGCTATCGTGATCATCATAGTTTGTATTTAAGGTTGTTTTGATCCCAGCCATTTAAATGCATTCAGCAGTGCCTGGTGCATTGCTGTAGCATGGTCTTCATCCTGCAGGTAATCCATATCGACCAAAGCTTCAGGATGTGCGCCGCGCATGATCTCGGCGAGCAGGTGCGCATCTACCTCCATATTGCCCGGTTGTGCCCCGGGTGTACTTCCTTCCTTACCTACACCGATATAGATGCGGCGCGTACTTTGCCCCTGTGGAAAAGGTGTCGGGGGCTGCAACAGTATGGAACCTTCGTTCCACCACAGGCTGGGACTGATAATGATATACTGGTTGAACAGTTGCGGCTGCTTCATCAGGATCTCTGTAGCCAGCAATCCACCTAACGACTGTCCGATAATGGTCTTGGTCTGCTCTGTTTTATAATGAGCATCGATATAAGGAATCAGCTCTTCGGAGAGGAAGGAAATAAACTTGTCCGAATGTCCTGTAGTTGGATATTTCTGCTGCTCTTCCGGCACATTGCTCGGGAAGGTAAAGTCTCTTTTGCGGTCTATATTGGCAATGCCGACTACAATAGACTTTGGTAACCATTTGATCCATTCAAAGCTGCAATACTGTACCAATCCGGCTACATGAATAAAGTCTTCATTGGCAGAGCCATCCAACAGGTAGATCACCGGGTAGCGGGCTGCAGCCTTAGGATCATAGCCTTCGGGAAGATAAATATTCAGGACACGGTTCTCTCCCAGTACCGCAGAGGTCATGGTCTCCGTCGTGCCTATTATAAAAGGACTGGATTTGCTGGTTTGTTTTGCAGCCTGCTTCTGTCCGTAACCCTGCAACTGGGTCAGACACAAAAGACCGATCAATAGTAGTTTGTTCATGCTGTATCAATGGACAGTTTGTACCGCCATGTGGCTAAATTACCAAATTTTAGAACGCAACAAGGGGATGATATTATGATCATCCCCTTGTTTTTTTAACGGTATTGTATTTTTAATCTTTCGGAACCTGCGCCAGTGTACTGATGGCAATACGGTTCCATGCATTGATCGTAACCACTGCCATGATCAGTTGAGCAATGTATTGTTCATCAAACATGCTGCCGGCCTTAGCGTATGTTTCTTCAGTAAGGCCATGATGGCTGATTAAAGTAATCTCTTCTGTAATAGCCAGGATCACTTTCTCCTCTTCGCTAAAGAGGTCTGTTTCTTTCCAGGCATTCAGTAAGAAAATGCGTTGCGGAGTTTCTCCGTATTTCAGGGCATCTTTAGTATGCATATCCAGGCAGAACGCGCAACCGTTGATCTGTGAAGCACGAATCTTGATCAGTTCTTTGTGTATCGGGCTGATGCTTCCGGAAGCCAGTGCCTGTTCCAGGGCAAACATCGCTTTATAAGCGGCAGGTTGTAAAGCAGCAACATTAACTCTTTTGTTCATCGTTTATTATTTTTTAGTAATGATTAATATGATAAAGCAAAAGTCCGAAGCCTGGCGCAGAAAAAAATTAAACTGGTTTAAGAAATATTTTTTGCCCTTAATTCACTGAGGTATTCCGGGGTAATGCCCAGGTAAGAGGCCAGTAAATATTGCGGAATGCGCTGTACAAATTCCGGGAAGCTACTGCTGAACTGGCGATAAAGCGCTTCCCTGGAGTACCCGTACAGGAATTTTAGCCTCATTTGTGACGCGGCATGAGCCGTCTGGTGTACCATACGGAAATACCGTTCCATTTGCGGAAACTGCTCCAGCAATTGTTCCTGTGTCTGAAAGTCTATTGCATACAGGACCGAACGTTCTACTGCCTGTATACAGAACGCCGATGGCTGATGCCGTTGAAAAGAAAAGTAATCAGCGATCCACCAGTGTTCCAGGCCAAATTGCACGGTCTTTTCTACGCCTTTTTCATCAACAAAAAACATACGCAGGCAGCCCTCTGTTACAAAATAATTATAACGGCAGATTTGTCCCTCTTTATGCAGGTTTTCCTTTTTTCTGACCTCTATTTCTTTGAAAAAGGCCAGCACTGCAGGGGCCTCATCATCAGACAGGCGGGTAAATTTGCGGATATGTGTAATAAGTGTTTCAGACATAAGAACCGGTATAAGGTAATGATACCGGTTCAAAAATAATCTATTTTCAGGCGCCCTGCATGATCTTTAAGATATTGCTTAATGCCCCTTCGCTGTGCAGCATTTGGGTATTGTACAAGGTCTGCTCTGTAACTTCAGCAGCTCTCCGGCACATTTGTGTTTCATATGCAGCGATGGCCGATTGAATATCTGTAAATTCTTGTCCCGTGAGGCTTTCAGCCAGTTCATATGCATCCTGCATCGCCATATTTACGCCTTCGCCAGCATAGGGCGGCATACGGTGTGCGGCATCGCCGAGCATGGTCACATTTGATTTTGGAGTCCAATGCTGATCCGGGGGGAAGTGGTATTGCGGTCTGGGAATAAAAAAGACTTCATCACTTGCAAACAGTTCATGCCAGAATGCACTCCAGTTGTGGAACCGTTTGATGAACCAGCGGTGTACCTGGTGCTTGTTCGTAAAGTCTATACCACAAGTCTCCAGCCAGTCTTCTGTTTCGGCGGTTCCGGTATAAAATGACAGGCTGCCGTCTCCTTTAGCACTCAGGATGAGGGATTGGTTGCCTGACAGTGCAAATACTTTTCCGCCTTGTACCAGGGTATAGATATCCGGAGCATTGAGGGCGGCATTATATATGGTACCTTCTACGATGGTAATACCAGAGTATACAGGTTGTATGTCTGTTATATACGGACGAATGCGGGAGTGGGCACCATCTGCTGCAATCACCAAGTCTGCATAGGCTGAATGTCCGTTTTTAAACTTCAATACCCAACCCTGACCCTCTTCCTGCATGGAGATGAACTGACTATCCCAAATGATGGTGTCGGGCAGGAGGGCATTCATCAGAATATGGCGTAATGGTCCGCGGTCTATTTCCGGGCGGTCTTCTGCGAAAGAATCAGTCCCTTCATGTTCATCATGATGAATATAGCCGGCAGTATCAATGATGCGCAGCTTGCCCGCTTCAGGGCGGTAATGTTTGTAAAACTCATCCAGGAGCCCGGCCCGTTTGAGCGCTTCCAGTCCGGATGGTTCGTGCAGGTCCAGCGTAGCGCCCTGTACGCGTACGTCTTTGTGGGCATCTCTTTCATAAACGGTTACCTGTGCGCCCTTCATTTGCAGTAAACATGCCAGGGTTAGGCCACCAGGACCACCGCCGACAATGGCAATTTTTTTATCTTTTACCAGCATTGTATTTATTTTTTACAATGCAAAACTACTTTGGCGGCAGGGTCGAAAATTGTATAAATCGGTCATTTTTATTTTGCTGCAACATTTTAGGTGTTACTCCCGCCAGCTTCTTCACCGCTTTAATGAAGTGAGACTGGTCTGCGAATTGTGCATCGGGGTATAATTCACCTACTTTGATTTGCTCAAAAGAAGCCCGGAAACGCAGAATGCTGCAATAGGCTTTTAAAGACAAGCCATATTGCTCCGTGAAATAGCGATTGATCTGCCGGCTGCTCCAGAATACCTGGTCAGACAAGGCCTGTACACTGACTTCTCCTGCTGCGGCATGGATTAGTTGGAATAAGCTTTGCTTGCGCTCATCTATTGATGCTACTACATGTTCCGTTACTTTTTGTATGGCTTTTTGTGTAAACACATCAAAGTCCTCAAGGTCTGCTTCGGTAAAGCCCCAGAAGCCTGCAGGCAATTCCATGGCGGAGTCCACAATTGCGGAAACTGTTTGCTGCAATACAAATTCCGTTGCTAATGGCCTGAAACTAATGGCATACATCAGCGTATGTGGGGGAATGCTTGTCTGGTCCGGTTCTGTACTCATGCCCATTAAGCGCATTGTAAAGGGTTCTGTCGCCGAACGGGAAAGAAATAAGTCGATACGCCCGTCAGGAAGAATAATGACTTCCTTTGTATCCGGAGCATCATTATGCAGCATCCAGATGCTGTCAACAAAGTCGCTCAGTTCCGGCGGGGCGAGAGTACTTTTATAGATAATATTATTGTTCGTCATACGCTAAGGCTATATTGTGATTCCTTTTTTTACGCAGTAAAAAAAGGAATATTGTGAAAAGTGCCGCAATACCTATTGCTATAAAACCATACTTCAGGTAAGGTACTTTTTTGGGCATATTTTTTAAGTGCTGTATTCTTAATTGAGGCTTGGATGCCCAACGATAACTTTTTTCTGTACGCATTAGGGTTACTTCACGAGAATAGCCAAATCCATATGCAGCGCCATAGTCAAATTCGGCTTCTTTATATTTTCCCAATAATAAAGCAGTATTTCCAAGATCAAAAAACAAGTTAGCCATTATGGTGTCTTTCGGTTTTATAAAAGATGCCCGCTCATTCAGTTGATAAAAAAGTGCGTCATGTAAAACTTGTAATTCTGTTTGAGAAAGATCGGTTATAGGTAAGGAGTCAGTACCGAAATCTGTATTGAGGATGAATTTACTGTTATAATAAGCTGGGCCTTTAATTTTTGCTTTGAGGATATTGATATGTATCCACTCTGATCCAAAATGAGAAGAAGGGTCCAGGTCTACTGCCTTTTCTATCCATTTTAACGCCTGCTCATTTTTGCCCATTAACTCATATGCAGTTCCTAAATTAGAAGCTGTCGCATATCTGTCCGGATATTGCACTTCTAAGTTCAGGTATAAATCTACTGCCTGTGTATACTGCTTTTGCAAAATCAGCAATAAGCCTTTGTCTGATAAATAATCAGGGTCTTTGGTTGCTGCATACAAACTATCTAACTTTTTTATACCTGGAAGATAGTAGGCTGGTTTGTAAAATTCATAACCTCCTGGTAAGTCAGACGGATATAGTTTTACATAAAGACGAATATTACTCTTTAATGTTTTAGTGACATTATTCAGACATGCAAATGTGTGCCTAGTGAGCAGCAAAAAGAGTATGAAAAGCAGTGCAGATCTGCTGATGAATTGCATATTAGGTATGATTGATCTTATATTAACCCTGTATTTTTCTAACAATGGCTGTGGTCCAGCTGCGGGGGGTAAAGCGTTGAGCAAATACCATGACCTTATTTAAACCGCCATGTATGGCAACAGCCTTTCCGCGCATCATAGCCTTAAACCCATAGTCTGCAACTGCAGCAGAGGTAGGCAGCTTACGGCCTTTGACCAGCTTGCTTTTACCCATTCCGGCAATATCTACAAAGCCACTTTCTGTTGGTCCGGGACATAAGGCGGTTACGGTTACACCGGTTCCTTTTAGCTCATTATGCAATGCTTCTGACAAATGCAGTACATATGCTTTGGTCGCAAAGTATACGGCCATCAGTGGTCCGGGCTGGAAAGCCGCCGTGGAGGCCACATTCAACACTTTGCCTTTGCCGCGCTGCTGCATATCTCTGATAAACAGTTTAGAAAACTGGGTCAGGGCTTTTATGTTCAGGTCGATCATCTGCGCCTCTTTGGCCCAGTCTGTTTCCGTGAAAAAACCGAAGTCTCCGAAACCCGCATTGTTTACCAGGTAGTCGATCTGTATTTTTTGTCCATTCAATTCCTGGTATACATCCTGGGCAGCATCGGGCAGGGATAGGTCTTTGGTCAGTACCAATATTTTCAAGGAAGGGTATTGTTGCTGCAATTCCCCTTCCAGGGCTTTTAATTTGCCCGTACTACGGGCCACCAGTACCAGGTTTATACCCGCATGGGCAAAAATACGGGCCAGTTCCAGTCCTATACCATTAGAGGCGCCGGTAATGAGTGCTGTTGCCATAAAGTCAGTTTTAATGCAGCTTTATTGCTGCGGTTATATAAAAGAAGTGTTGCCGGGGCAACACTTCCGCATGTTTATCTTCTGTAAATATCGTCGATCTGTTCTTTGTACTTTTCTACGATAACCTTGCGTTTCAGACTCAGTTTCGGCGTCATGGTGCCTTCTTCAACTGTCCATTCTTTTTCCAGCAACGAGAACTTTTTTACCTGTTCTATTGCACTGAACTCTTTGTTGTACTTATCAAGGATTGCTTTGTAATGTTTCAGTACCGCCTCTTCTTTAACTGCTGCTGCATTGGTCGTAAAGCTCATGCCATTCAGCAGCATCCATTTCTGCAGGTGTTCAAAATTAGGGACGATGAGGGCACCGACATATTTCTCATTAGCACCAACTGCCATGACCTGTTCGATAAAACGGCTTTCTTTCAGTTTATTTTCGATAGGTTGGGGGGCAATGTACTTGCCACCGCTATTCTTGAACAGTTCTTTTTTACGATCGGTGATCTTCAGGAAACGGCCTTCGATCATGGTGCCTATATCGCCGGTATGCAGCCACCCGTCTACGATCACGTTGGCGGTCTCTTCCGGATTTTTATAATAGCCATGCATTACATTTTCACCTTTACACAGGATCTCACCATCTTCTGCAATGCGGATTTCTATATCGGTAATGGCCGGGCCTACGGTGCGGAACATGCGATTTTCTTCTTCATAGCGGTTTACCGCAATAACGGGGGAACTCTCTGTAAGGCCGTAACCTTCCATAATCGGGATCTGTGCGGCAGAAAATAAACGGGCCAGTTTCGGCGGACAGGCGGCCCCTCCGACTACGATTGCTTTTACTTTACCTCCCAATGCCGCACGCCATTTATCAAAGATCAGTTTATTGGCAATTGATAGCTGAAAGTTATACCAGGCCGAACGATTGCGGGTATCGTATTGATCGCCCAGCTCTACAGCCCAGAAGAATAATTTGCGTTTTATACCCGTCAGCGCACTGCCGGTATTCATTATTTTTTCATACACCTTTTCCAGCAGGCGGGGCACGGTCACAAACAATGCCGGCTGCACTTCTTTCAGGTTTTCTGCAATCGTCTCCATACTCTCGGCATAGTATACCGAATAGCGGTTGAATAGGTAGATGTAGGTAACGGTCTTTTCAAAAATATGGTTCAGTGGCAGGAAACTCAGGCTCTTCTTATCTTCAATACCTATGCCATTGATTGCTTCTTCGGTGTTCTTTACATTACTGACAATATTTTTATGCGTCAGCATAACACCTTTAGGCTTACCTGTGGTACCGGAAGTGTAAATGATGGTCGTTACATCTTCTTCTGCAACAGCATCTCTTCTGCGTTGGATTTCGGCCAGCTCTGCAGCATCTGGTGTTTGATGCAGTGTGCTCCAGTGCGGCGCATCTTCTATCTCAGTATAGGTGTAAATATATTGCAGACATGGTATCTGCTCCTTAGCACTGAGTAGTTTTTTATACATGTTTTTATCATGCACAAAACAGTACTTTACTTCCGCCTCATTAAAAATATATATAATCTCGTCCAGGTTAGTATTTGGATACAGCGGTACCAGTATGCCCCCGATCTGCTGAACGGCAAGATCGGTAATGATCCACTCCGGGCGGCTGTTGCTGATAATACCCACCTTTTCGCGGGCTTCTGTACCCTCTAATTGCTGCAATCCTAAACGGATGAGGCCATTGGCCAGTGCATGCACGGAGTCAATCACCTGCAGCCCTGACAGGGGTTGGTATTGTTTATTCTTTTTTCCGGCCAGTAAAACTTCTTTATCACCTATGCGGTCCGGTGCAATACAATCAAAAAGACGGGTATAGTTATGATCCATATGGTGCATGTTTTCTTGTATAAAAATATACTTTTTTCATGTCTTATGTTTAAGCGGGCGATTTGCCTGCTCTCAAATTTAACGTTCGCTCAGTTCCAGCCAGCGCATTTCTTTTTCATCCAGCTCCTGTATAATAGCCGAAATACGGTCGCCCATTTTTTGTAAATCCTGGAAGTCAATGCCAGTATGGCTCATCGCTTCTTCCAGTTTTGCTTTTTCGGCCTCCAGTGCGGGAATGGCTTTATTCAATTCATCCAGTTCTCTTTTCTCTTTAAAAGAAAGCTTTGCCGGTGCAGCCGGTTTGGTCTGGGTAATGGTTTCAGTAACTTCCTCAACTGCTGCCTGTGGCTGTTCTGACATAGACTGTCCTTTTTGCTCTTCACGAGCGATCTCGCGGTATTGCGAATAGTTGCCCGGGAAATCGCGGATCTCGCCATTGCCCTCAAATACAAACAGGTGATCGACCAGCTTATCCATAAAGTAACGGTCATGCGATACGATAATGATACAGCCCGGATATTCTGCCAGAAAATCTTCAAGAATGTCCAGCGTAGGAAGATCAAGGTCATTGGTCGGTTCATCCAATACCAGGAAGTTAGGATTGCGGAACAGGATGGACAGCAATTGTAATCGCTTTTTCTCCCCACCGCTCAGTTTGGAAATGAAGGTAAACTGTTTCTGCGGGGTAAAGAGAAAACGCTCCAGGAACTGGGCTGCGCTTACTTTTGTGCCATCTGCCAGCGGGAAATACTCTGCAATATTTTTTACAAATTCAATGACGCGCACATCTTCTTTGATCACCAGTCCTTCCTGTGAGAAATCACCGAATACAATAGTGTCACCGATGTTGATCTTACCACTGTCTGCCGGTTCTTTGCCCAGCAGCATATTGATAAAGGTAGATTTACCGGCACCATTCACCCCCACAACGCCAACACGTTCTCCTTTTTTGAAGGTATAATCAAAGCCTTTCAGGATTACTTTCTCTCCGAAAGATTTATACAGTTTTTTTATCTCGAGTATCTTACCTCCGAGACGGGTCATTTTGACCTGTAGTTCCAGCTGTGCTTCCTGTATTTTCTTCTGCGCACGGGCTTTCCAGTCATAGAAGGCATCTTCACGTGCTTTGGATTTTGTTGTACGCGCCTTAGGTTGCTTGCGCATCCATTCCAGTTCTTTGCGGTAACGGTTGCGCGCCTTATCTATGCTGGCTTGCTCTATTTCGGAACGTAATGCTTTTTGCTCCAGGAAGCGTTCGTAATTGCCTTTGGTATGGAATATTTTGGTCTGGTCTATTTCTAATATATCGGTACAGATATTGTCCAGGAAGTAGCGATCGTGGGTTACCAGCAGCAGGGTCAGTTTATCTTGGCTCAGATAGTGCTCCAGCCACTCAATCATGCCTACATCCAGGTGGTTGGTCGGTTCATCCATGATGAGCAGGGTATGCCTGTGCTCAAAATCCATGTCGATCAGCACTTTGGCCAGGGCAATACGTTTTTTCTGACCGCCAGATAGTTTACTTACCTGTTGGTCCAGGTGATGAATATTCAACTTGCCTAAGATCTGTTTTACCGTACTATCGTAGTGCCATGCATTGAGGTTGTCCATCTCCTGTATCGCGGCAGCGAGTTCTGCCTCATCGGGTGTGGTATCGCTTTCTGTCAGTTGTTCATAACGCTTCAGCGCATTCACAATAGGGTGGTCATAGCTGAATATATTTTCCAGGATGGTACGGGCATCATTCAGATAAGGATCCTGATCCAGCAACACCACTTTTACATCTTTATGTACCCATACTGTTCCTTCATCTGGAATTTCCTGTCCGCAGAGAATCTTGAGCAGGGTTGATTTGCCTGCGCCATTGAGGGCTACCAGGGCTATTTTGTCCCCCTCATTGATATGAAAACTGATGTTTTCAAATAAGGGTTTGTCTGCATATGTTTTGCTTAAATTGTCTACTGATACGTAATGCATGGCGCAAAGATATTACTCGCAACGCGTATTGCCTTGTATACACGGAATAATTTATAGATGCGGAAGATTACATCTGTTTAAAAAATGGTAATTCCTTTGTACTGATAAGGCTTTTGTGCTAATTAAATGCGATATTTGAGCATTGGTAAAAGCCTAGAAAATCAATGAAGCTCAATTTCAATGCGGGTCCTGCCGCACTACCCGGGGAGGTGCTCGAAACCGCTTCCCGTTCTGTACTGGAATATAAAGATTCCGGTATGTCCATCCTCAGCTTACCGCACCGTGGGCCTCACTTTAAGGCTATACTGGACGATGCCCGAAAGCATGTATTGCAATTGCTGGGGCTGAGTGAGGAGTATGCTGTTATGTGGTTTCAGGGTGGTGGCAGATTACAGTTTGAAATGATTCCGATGAATTTTCTCCCGGATGGTGCTACAGCTGCGTATATCGATTCCGGCAGATGGGCTGCAGATGCCATGAGCAATGCAGAACGTTATGGTAAGGTGTATATCGCTGCCAGTTCACGTGATGATGATTACAGGCATGTGCCTAAGACATGGACTATCCCGGACGATGCGGCTTACCTGCATCTTACCGCGAATAATACGATCTACGGTACGCAATCATTCACCTTTCCCGATACCAATGTGCCGATCATTGCGGACTTCAGTTCCGAACTGTTCAGCCGTAAACTGGATTACAGCCGCTTTGCCATGATCTATGCTGTGGCACAGAAAAATATAGGACCTTCCGGTACAACACTGGTGATCGCCCGTAAAGATTTTATCCAACAAACGGTACGGGAATTGCCGGAAATACTGAGCTATAAGGCTATGGCCGAAAAGAATTCGCTGGTCAATACAGCACCGGTATTCTCTATTTATGTCTCCTCCCTATACCTGGGCTGGATGGCCGCAAAAGGTATGGATGCTATAGAGCAGGAAAGTATTGCTAAATCGCAATTGTTGTACCATTACATTGACCAGAGCAGTCTGTACTACACTGTAGCAGAGCCGGACAGCCGCAGTCGCATGAATGTATGCTGCCGCCTGCGTAGAGAAGAATTGACCGATGCACTGGTGGCCTTTGCCGCAGAGCGGGGTATACTGGGTATTGGCGGCCACCGTAACATTGGCGGTTTGCGCATCTCGATCTATAATGCGATCAGCCTCCAGGATACAGAACAGCTACTGGCAGTACTCAAAGAATTTGAACAAATGCATGCTTAAATGAACGTAACGGACAAGAGGCATATAAAAGACACGCTGGCGAAGACATTGTTTCTCGTACTACCGACTATGCTGGTCTGCTATTTCATTTTATGGAATGCTGCGCAGTTTTATGCGGTACTGATGGAACAGCAATACCTGCAACATACCCTTTTTCTGGAGATGGGTATCTTGGTTGCGGTATTGTTTTATAGTTTTCGTTTCCGGTTTGTATCTACGTTTATCGTCTTACTCCTGTTCCTGTATTTTATTTATATAGCCATGGATCATACCGTATTTGGCAGCGTAGATATGTTCTTCGTTACGGTACAGTTCATGATCTTTGCCCTGCTGTTTTCCTTTGGCTGGTTATTAGGCTGGGGCTTTTCAAAGAAGCGGTATTTTCCACTGATTGCTGCAGGTATTTTCTTCCTGGTGAGTGTATTGATGATCGTGCGACAAGCCGATCTGAGTGTACGCAGTCTTTTGCTGGCTTTTGTGCCAGTACTGCTCTATACAATTTATATTATTTATGCAGTACAGGTTATATACAATCATAAAGATCTGTCACAACCTTATTGGGGCCACCTGTTGCGCAGGCTGGGCCTGTTTCTTGTGCTGAGTGCTGCATTGCTTACGGGTATTATTTGGTATTTTGAAGATGACCTGCGCAAAGCGGTAGAAGAGGTGAGTGCGGGCGGTAAGGCTGGTGCCAATTCAATGTTGCAACGTAATAAAGACGGCAGTGTCAGCATGAAGGACCGTAATCAATTGTCCGGCAATCAGAGCAGGGGCAAGCAATTGCTGTTTGTGGCGCATATCAAAAACTTCTTCCCGGGTACAGATGATGTGCCCAATCCGCTATACCTTACAGCGTTTTATTATTCCCGTTTTGATAATGAAACGGAGACTTTTGAACGGGATAAAAAGATTCCGAGAAATGACCTGTTTCTGCCTAATCCAGGCAGTATTCCCCTGTATTTTACCAAAACCGATTCTACCGTACTGGAAGATGCGCTGCTGGAAAAGCAGAAGAAGGTGGTGGAGATAGAGGTGTATAAAACCCAATTGTCCCCTTCGGAGTTTGTGGCACCCAGTGTTTCCTTTTTTGTGCAGCCTATAGGGATTGATCCCGATAACCAGCAGGAATACAGCTCTGCCTATCGCGCCAAGAGTTATGTGTCTGAACTGAATTCAGCCTACTTTGTCTATAATGCGCCGGATAATCCGCAATTGCAACAGTTTCAGAACATGCGCTTCGATCTGCTGCGGCAGGTTACAGATTACAGTGCTGTGCCCTTGCCGGTGATGCAGTACTATACACAGTTCCCGACCAATAGTAAATATGAACCCATAGCGGCACTGGCCCGTAAAATCACGGCCGGTAAAACAACGGCGATTGATAAGATTATTGCTATCCGTGATTATTTCCTTTCGAAGGATGAGAACGGAAAGCCCTTATTTCAATACTCCGACAACCCGGGTATACCTGATATACCGAGTGCAAGCAAGCTGAATTACTTCCTGTTTGAAAACCGTAAAGGATACTGTGCTTACTATGCCGGAGCCACACTGTTTATGCTGCGTGCGTTGGGTATTCCCTCCCGTATTACGGTAGGTTTTATGACGGTGGATCGCAGTGGTAATAACAATAAGGGCTGGTACTGGTATTATTCCGATCAGGCACATGCCTGGGTGCAGGTATACTTCCCCGGATATGGCTGGCTTGATTTTGATACCACGATCGGTAATGAGGATGCCCGTGAAAGTCCGCAACCGGATGGTACCCCACCAACCCCGCAGGGCAATGCTTTGCTGGCGGCAGATGGGATGATTACGCAGGTAGATCCAAATAAGAAAACCGTGCAACTGAAGACAAGGAATGTTGTCTTTAAAGATAAGCCTTACCAGCAGCCACAACCTGTTGTGCTGACCATAGATATCAGTCATGCTAAGATCCGTAAGGACAGTGCAACGGTGGATATTACATCGGTTAAGGTTAATGACAGTGCTACGGCCATTTCCTATGCAGAAGCCTTAAAACCGGTTACGGTTACGGGAGATATGGCACAGCTGGTCGCAGCACTGCCTGCGCAGATTCCAGCAGATGAATTACGCCTGAAAACCAAACAGGAGGATAATACGGTACAGACCACTAGCGGGGATGCAACAGATAATTCCTGGACCCGTCAGCAGATACTGTTGCTGATTGCGGGTATTATACTCTTACTGGGACTGGCATTTTTATTCCTTCCATTATGGTATACTGTATACCTGAACCTGCGCAGGAAATGGAGTAAGACCGTACCTGAAAAGGCTTACTGGGATGATCGCTATATGCAGTTCTACTGGTATCAGCATCAGCAATTTCAGGGAGATCGTACCCTGTGGCAGTTCGCGCAGGATATTGATCAGCGCTATCAGGTTGGCTATGCTTCATTTGTACAGTTATATCTGAAACTGAAATACGGTTCTGGTGTACTAAGTGAAACGGAACAGCAGCAATTACTTGCCTACAAACCTTCATTCAAAAGACGCATCACCAAAGCGATGCCGCAGACCTTTATGCAGCGGGTGAAAGTCTGGTTTAATCCACTAAGGACAATTGGGTTCTGGCAGCACAGGCGTAGTGCATAGTATTAACTGACTATCCGCATATAGTCAACTATTTTATTCGTCCTTTTGTCCGGTAACAAAAGGACCAAAAATGCCTTTGTTTTCATCAAGGCGATTGCATAGCACCGCCATTTTGTACCGTTGCGTGCATTGATCGTCTGAGCTTAACGTGTGATGCGTTCGATGCTCAACGATCGCATCTCCACTCCAAAATGACTATCGCTGTGATGAAAACAATAAGCGATCCGT
>Ga0256790_1000046_pt1 | contig 49622 bp, 34 predicted proteins | sample MC6MC0941MT_FD_190206 | JGI IMG/M metagenome (GOLD analysis project Ga0256790, IMG submission 190206) | Metatranscriptome of enriched soil aggregate microbial communities from Iowa State University, Ames, United States - MC6-MC0941-MT... | ecosystem: Environmental > Terrestrial > Soil >... | reverse complement strand
TACCTTTTGCCTTGATGCAAAAGGTACCGCCAAAAAATCAAGGCTGTATAAATCCCTGGCTAAAAATCAATGTGTCGGTCGGTCGCAAACCAGACTCACTTCGTTCAGACAGTGGTTTCCGACTTTATCGACCGAGCCAATGATTTTATTAACGCCGGATTTATAAGGCCTTTCGAGCGATCTGTACTTGTACGGATCGCTTATTGTTTTCATCACAGCGATAGCCATTTTGGAGTGGAGATGCGATCGTTGAGCACCGAACGCATCACACGTTAAGCTCAGACGATCAATGCACGCAACTGTACAAAATGGCGGTGCACGGCAATCGCCTTGATGAAATATCATTTTTGCACCTTTTGTTGCCGGACAAAAGGACGAATAAAATAGTTACCTATATGCGGATAGTCAGTTTACTTTACATAAAAATGGCACTATCATAGATAGTGCCATTTTTATGTAAAGTAATCAGTGTTTAGAATGTTTTTCCTTTATAGAATACTTTATACATATTCTGACCGAAGCGGTATTGGATCACATCATAATCCAATCTCCACTCTGCTACGGAAGCGCTGGTCACATCAAAAATATCACCTTCGGTAAACACGCGCAGTACATTTGCGGTATTCACATAGGCCAGTGAATTATAAGCCACCTTATAGGATTGCGGATAGTACGCATCCAGGGTATAGATCTTTCCTTTGTAGAATACTTTAAAATAACCACTCGCATCCCTATAGGCCACTACATTATCTCCGACTTTATAATCAGGGTTGAAATAGCCTACAGTATTGGTTTCTCCATTATAGAATATCTTAAAATAGCCGTCATTGCTTACATAGGCAACCAAGTTATCGCCAGCCTTATAACTCGTCGGTGTAAATGATTCCAGCTCCGTAACCTCTCCTTTATAGAACACTTTAAAATTGCGGTTGGCATCTACATAGGGAACTACATTACGCCCTACATCGAAACTGGTAACTGTATAGGTTTCCAGCTCATTCAGCTCGCCCTTATAAAAAACTTTAAAGCGATTGGCATAGTTTACAAATGCAGCAATGTTGTCCGATACTTTTACAGAAGGTAATTGCCCGTCTGCAATGCTCAGACCATCATTTACTACACTGGTATCAATATCCAGGGTATTACCTCCACCCAGGAAGGATTCAATTTCTACAATATTGCCCCCGTAATATGCTTTATACAGAGAACGTACATTATCGAAGAACAACACTACACTATCTCCAACTGCATAGGTGGACATATAATTGGACAGTCTTGTCGTTGTACCGTTCTCCCATACAAACAGGGCATTGTTATTACGATAAGCAACCAGGTTGTCGGTCACCTTAAAATCGGATGTAAAGCCCTGGTTGATCAGTTGCACTCCACCTTTGCTGTAGATTTTAAAATTGCGGGTATTGTCCAGGTAAGGAATGGCTACTCTGCCGATATCATACCGAACCGGAAGCAGGCTTTCAATCTTACGGTCAATACCATTGTCCCAAACCATAAACTGGTTCTGAAAGTTGGTGTAAGCCGATACGGGTTGTGCCATTACTTTGCCGCCTATGCTGCATAAAATGGCCAGAAGCGTATAAACATATTTCATTATAAAAGGAAATTTTATAAGCAGTAAAGATAATCGAAATATTCCAGAATGCTTATAATGCAATGAGCAATATGCTAATGCATATTGCTCATGTCTACTTTTGCTTTACTGCTCTTTGCAAACAGTATAATTGGAATACCCACCAGGAATACAATGCCAATGCCCATAAATACATCCATGTAGGATAATACTACGGACTGTTTCATGATATTACCTTCCAGTGCGGTGTACGCCATCTGTTTGGCTATATTCAAAGGGCTACCCGAGCTCATAAATTGTGCTACCATACCGTCAAATCGCTGCTGGAATGCAAGATTATCCGGGCGTATATGACCAATCATATCCATTCGGTGTACGGCGTTCTGATGGCTCATGTATGTGGTAATAAGTGCCACGCCGAACGAACCGCCCAACTGGCGCATCATCCCCGTAAAGGATGCCCCCTCTCCGATCTCTTTTCCTTTCAATGTACTCAGTGAAAGTGTGGTGATCGGGATGAACAGCATACTTAAAGCGAAACCACGGAACATCAGCAACCAGAAGAAGTGCTCTTTACCGGTATCCGGTGTAAGGATGTTATGACCCCATACACTATAGATAAAGAAGAGGAAAAACCCTGTAGCGGCAATGTATTGCTGCTTCACGCCTCTCTGGATCATCTGACCTACAATAGGCATCATAAAGGCCGTCATTAATGCTGCCGGCACCATGATCAGACCTGCCTGGAAGGCGGTCCAGCCTAAAGAGCTCTGCAGGTATAATGGGATAATGAATGTTGAACCATAGAGCCCGAAACCGAGGATAAAAGTAAGTACTACCCCGATCTTAAGGTTACCATCCTTCAGCACCTTGAGGTTTACAATAGGGTTGGCACAGGTCATTTCTCTCCAGATGAACAGGTAGAAGCTTACTACTGATACAATGGATGTGATCAGGATCGTCGGGTCACTGAACCAGTCAGATTCCTGCCCTCTTTCCAGCACAAATTGCAGACAGCCTACTGCGGCAGTAAGGAATATTATCCCCCACCAGTCCACCTGTTTAGCACTTTTCTTGGTACCGCCATAGTTCGGATTACGGACATATTGCAATGCCAGTATTGCGGCGATAATTCCTAAAGGAATATTGATATAAAAGATATAAGGCCAGCTGTAGTTCTCTACCAGATACCCGCCTAATGGTGGTCCTAAAGTAGGGCCGATAATTACACCCATACCATATAAGGCCTGGGCCATACCGCGCTTTTCTTTAGGGAATACCTCGGTAATAATTGTCTGAGAAGTTACGAGTAAGGCACCACCACCGACACCTTGCAGGAAGCGGAACAGTACCAGCTCCCACATCGTTGACGCATTACCACATAATAAAGAACATATGGTAAAGAGAATAACAGATCCGGCAAAATAGTTACGACGGCCAAACTGTTGTGACAACCAGCTTGTCATCGGGATAATGATTACATTACCGATGGCATATGCAGTAATCACCCAGCCGATCTCGCTCAATGTTGCGCCCATATTACCTTTCATTTCATTCAGGGCCACATTCACGATCGTCGTATCCACGATTTCTAAGAGCGCACACATGATAGCGGTAACTACGATAATCACCCGCCTGCTGCCGTACTCTACTAAAGAGTCTTGTTCCATAAAAATGTTGAATGGATGATTAAATAATTATTTCAAATGCACATCGACAAATACGCTCATACCTGAACTTAATTTCTTCAGGAAGTCCGGACTTACCTTATCCGTAAAGTCGATTCTTACCGGAACTCTTTGTACTGTTTTTACAAAGTTGCCCGAAGCATTATCTGGAGGCAGCAAAGATGTTTTTGCACCGGTTGCCGGTGAGAAAGAGGTCAATGTACCTTCCAGTTTCTGGCCAGGGAATGCGTCTACTGTTACCGTTACGTGCTGCCCGATTTTCATTTTGGTCAGCTGCGTTTCTTTGAAGTTCGCTACTACCCATTTTTTATCATCCGGTATGATCTGGAATAAGGACTGACCAGGTTGTACCATTTGACCAGGCTGGATATTTACGGTACCTACATAACCATCTACAGGAGCAAGGATTACGGTATAGCTCAGGTTCAGTTCTGCAGAAGCGATGCCTGCTTCAGCCTGTGCAATTGCTGCATTTGCCACTGCTACCTGACCGCGGTTTATACCACTCTGAGAGGCTACAGAAGCCGTTTGTTTCATTGCTGCTTGTTTCTGTGCATTCAGAATACCCAATTGTTTCTGTGCAATCTGGTATGCGGCTTCAGCCTGCTCAAACTGTTGCTGTGTAACAGAATGATCTTTGATCAGATTCTGGAAACGTTCATAATCCTTTTGTGTTCTCCACAGGTTTACTTTTGCACTTTCGATCTGTGCATCGATAGTACCGGTATTGGCTTGTGATGAAATTACATTGGTTTCTGTAACAGAAGAACCAGCTGCAGCTACACTGACATTGCTTTTTGCAGATACCAGCCGGGCTTGCGCCTCTTCCAGTTTAACTACATAATCTCTGTCGTCAAGGATGACTAATGTATCTCCTTTTTTAACCATCTGGTTGTCCTGAACCCTGATATCTGCAACATAACCTCCTACGCGTGGAATTACCGGACTGATACGGCTGCTGATCTGTGCATCATCTGTATCTTCATGCTTCTGTCCTTCTGTGTATTTATAAAAACCGTAACCACCGCCTAATATTACCAAGGCCCCGAATATGACTGCAAATTTTTTGCTTTGCTTTTTCTTTGAAGCAGTTTCCACGTCGTGTTGTGCTTGATTATTTTTCATTTTGATATTTATTGTACTTTATTTTTAAATGAGTTATTTTTTTTGAGGATAATAAGACTGGTAGAGTGTACCGGTAGTGAGCAGTAATTTCTGATAAGCTAATTTGCTGTCTACTTTAGCGAATTCATAGTTTACATTAGCCTGCAGTTTGCTGGCATCAGCATCCAGCAATTCGGTTGCGGTTGCCAGGCTATTATCATACTTATTTTTCACGATCTTGTAGTTCTCATTGGCCAGGTCAATAGCCCGGGATAATACTTCTACCTTCTTCATACTCTCCAGGTAGTCCTGGTAGGCTTTGTGTGTCTGCAGTTTTACACCATCTTTCAGTTCTTCCTGTGCCAGGCGTATATCTTCCTGCTGTGCTACACTCTGTTTTACCTTCGCTTTATTCTTGTACAGATCTGCGATATTGTAACTAATCCCTACACCGACATTCATCGCATTGGTAACAGTAAGTGCATCATGAACATCTATCGCTGCATAACCGCCGCTGGCTGCAATTGTAGGCAGGTAGTTGCCTTTAGTGATCTTAGTATTATATGCTGCCGCCTGAGCTCTGTTGTCCAGGGCTTTCATATCGGATCGGTTTGCCAGGGCTGCAGATTCGTAATAATCCATAGGCTGTGCCTCCGGCTGTATCGCTTCTTTATCACTGGTAATCATTACATCGGTCTGCTCATCAATGCCCACCATCAGATCGAAATTATAGTTTGCGATCTTTTTATTGTTCTCTGCATCCAGCACTGATAATTCCATATTTTTTTCCTGAAGCTGAATGTTCAGCAGGTCATTTCTCGGAATCAGGCCGTTCTTTTCCAGGTTAGAAAAGTCTACAACTCTTTGTTGTGCTGTTTTCAAGTGCTCTTTTACCAGCTCAAGGTAGGTCTGTGCCTTGTACAGGTTGTAATACGCTTCAATAGTATTTTCCACCACAGCATCTTTCTGATGTTCTACATCCAGCACTGCTGCTTTTTGCAGGTATTTTGCCGTCTGTACACCATTATTGATTTTGCCACCTGCATAAATCGGCACAGAAGCGGTAGCCATACCTAATGCAATCTGGTTTACTTTAATGCTTCCCCCTTCGGACTGGCCTGCATTATCACCTGAGGCCATTGCCTGCAGTAATGGTCCGCTTACTGTTGGTGTGTTCAGACGCATGTACTGTCCGTTGATCTTCAGATCCGGCAGGCGACGATCACGTGCTTCTTCCAGTTGAGCAGAAGCCTTGTCCACAGCAATGTTGCTTCTTTTCAATGCTTTGTTGTTCTGAATACCCAATTCAATGGCTTCAGTAAGGCCCATATTGCGCTGCTCCTGAGCGCCGGCAACTGTACTAAAAGTCATCAGCGCCGCAAATGCACATACGGATAATCTATTTTTCTGTATCATTGGTTAAATATGCTTTTAGCATTATTTTTAATTCTTTACTTAATTTTTTTACTACTTTCTGCTGGTACAGTTCTTCGTTATCATCCGGAATATTATATACCAGGCTGTAATACGGAGTATTGGAGATCACCTGATTTATGGACCCGATCATAACACAAGCCAGCATTATTACATCAATATCTTTACGGAACAGGCCGGTCATCTGTCCTTTCCTGATCACAGATTCTATCGTTTTACGGTTCTCCATCCTGCTCTTCACCACCTTGGCGAAAATCACAGAATCCTTATCCACTTCCTTCGTCGTTTCACGGATCATGATCTTATTGAACTGGCGGCTTTTGTAGAATGAGGTCACAAAAAAATCAACAAAACGCTCGATCATCTGAAAAGGTTCCAGCTTATCATTAGCGATAATCGCATCAATCTTAGAGGTCTTTTCGCTTAAATGCTGGTCGAAAATCGCTTCCAGCAATTCTTGCTTGGAACCGAAATAATAAGAGATCATCGCAAGATTAACACCTGCCTCATCGGCAATATTACGTACCGAGGTTTTAGTGAAACCCTGGTCAGCAAAGAGCCGCAATGCTACCTCCATGAGATGCAGCTGCTTATCGTTATACTGACTTTCCATAGTAATTAAACGTTTGTTTGAAAAGCAAAATTAAAATAAAAAACTAAACAAACGTTTAATTGGTTTATTTTTTTACAATTTAATCACAAAAAAGCCGGCACCTAGTGGTGCCGGCCAAAATATAATAGCAATAATCAGGCTGCTTTCTTCGGAAAGACTAAATGATAGATCTGTATGATCCCGATCAAGCCATTGGAGATAATAATGGGCATTTTCCAACCCAAAAGGATGCCATAAGCGACGAATAGGATGCAGCCCACCAGGTTAATGATGCGTACAATCTTTAATTGCCTGGGCATAAATGAGATAACCAGAAATGCCATGGCCAGGTAACCCACTATCTCTATCTGCTGATCCATAAAGGGGATTGTTTATTAATTAAAGTTCAGATTAAAGGGCTTCCAGCACTACTTCCATTTTGGAGCCGCGGGAACCTTTCACCAGTACAACGCTATTGACAATGGGGTTACGACTGATCCAGTCACAGGCCTCTGCAGAGGTAGCAAACCATGTGTACTGTGCCTTCACCGACTCGAACTCCTCTCCTACCAGTAATACCTGTTCAAAGTTTAGCTGCTTTGCAAGATCGACCAGCGATTTATGCTCCTCATAACAACTATCGCCCATTTCCTTCATGGCACCCAACAGCAACCATTTGCTTTTTTCTGTATGCAGGGTAGCCATATTTTCCAGTGCCAGTTTCATACTACTCGGATTAGCATTATAGGCATCCAGTATAATAGTATTGGTTCCTTTTTCGAGTAATTGCGAGCGGCTGTTAGAAGGCTGATACGCTTCCAGGGCCGATTTGATGGTATCAATATCTATATCGAAATAGGTACCGATCGCTACAGCAGCAAGCACATTAGGCAGGTTATAATCTCCTACCAATTGGGTTTGGATAGTCGTTTCCAGACCAGAGCTCAATACCGCCAGCTTCAGCAGACCGCTGCTCTGGAGGGGCTTACCGATGATTTTAGCATTAGCTGTACCGTAGGTATATTGATTTGCAATGCCCTGAGCCATTTCGCCCAGGTAATCCAGGTCGCTGTTGATAAAGATCGTTCCATTATGTTCGCGTATATAATCATACAACTCTCCTTTGGCTTTACGAACACCTTCCACACTGCCAAAACCTTCGAGATGGGCCTTCCCTACATTATTGATGAGGCCGAAATCGGGTTCTGCTACCGTACAGTAAAAAGCGATTTCTTTCTGGTGATTGGCCCCCATCTCAATAATAGCCATTTCTGCGTCTTTCCTGATTTTAAGGATGGTCAGCGGCACACCGATATGATTGTTCAGGTTGCCTTCTGTAGCATAGGTACGATACCTGGCCGACAGCACTTTAGTCACCAGTTCTTTAGTCGTTGTCTTACCGTTGGTTCCGGTAATGGCAATAAAAGGGATAGTGAATTGACGGCGATGATGCAGAGCCAGCTGTTGCAGGGTCTCCAATACATCTGTCACTAAGATACAACGCTCGTCTATGACAGCATCTACTTCATCTACGATACAGTAAGCAGCTCCGGCATCTAAAGCTGTTGCTGCAAAACGGTTGCCGTTAAAATTAGCTCCTTTAAGGGCAAAATACAGATCTCCCGATTTGAGTTTGCGGGTATCGGTTTGCACATTCGGGTGCTGCAGGTATAGATTATATAAAGAAACAATATCCATGTTCCGAAAATAAATTAGTCTTGTTTACAATAACTCAAGTGTAATATTTTTTGCGCACCAGCACGTACTTTATATCGCTCATCGCTACGCATGCCACACACCCACACTACTTTCTTGCTATCTTCCAGTACCCATATATGCTCTTTTTCATGCAATGGCACTTTAGCATCAATCAGTATTTTCTTGACTTTCTTTTTCTTCATTCCCATGCCAAAAGGATAGAAGTAATCTCCTTCCCTCCATGGGCGCAGGATCAACGGAAAAGTCAGCTGGTCTGCATTCAAATATAAATCATTTGGGCCGATCTGCGCCGCTACCGGCAGCGTACTGGTATACTTAGCCTGAATACGAAAACCTGCTCCCTGTACCTTAGTCTGCCCTTCTTCGATCAGGATATGTCCGCTTTCTTCTGCTTGCTGGGCGGTAATGATGAAAAAGTTACGGTCCTTGATCAGGCGGTGGTCGCCCATAGGGATATAATGCCCCGAAATGCTGTGCATCATATGCAGCACATCAGGCACCTGCGCCGGTGTAAGCCCGAATGGCTTCAGCAATTCATAGGTAATCGTAGCAAGGGGCTTGCAGTGTATCAGTTTACGCAGTGGTATGCGCCAGTCTCTGCCCGATTGCATCAGTAATGTTTTACGATAGCGTTCCACACTCTGACGGTATAGTTCTTCTGCTTCTGCGAAGCGCAGGGTATTGTCGAAAAGGCTTTGCTGCGCATTGGGGAAAATCTCCTGCACCTTCGGCAGCAGGTGATGCCTTACTTTATTGCGCAGATAATCATCTTTCTCATTACTGGCATCTTCTCTCCATTCCAGGTTGATCTCTTCTGCGTATGTTTTAAGCTGTTCTTTTGTAAAGGGCAGCAAAGGACGGATAATGCGCTTCTGCTCCGGCAATATACCATGCAGACCAGCCATACCCGTGCCTTTAAAGAAATTCATCAATAATGTTTCCACACTATCCTGCTGATGGTGGGCTGTAGCCACACAATCATAATTAATCTCCTTTCTCAGGGATTCAAACCAGTCATAACGTAATTGTCTTGCGACCAGCTGTATATTTCCTCCCTCCGTTTCAATAACTGCAGTGGTGTCAAAATCTTTACGGTAATACTGTATCTCATTGACAGCACACCATTCCTGCACCAGGGCTGCATCGGCATCGGATGCGGCCGCCCGCAGGTGAAAATTGCAGTGCGCTACAGCAATATCAAAACCGGCAAGCCCGTATGGAGATTGCGTAAAGTATTTTTTAGCCCGAACAAACAGGCTGGCCATTGCCATACTATCCAGTCCTCCGCTCACGGCCAGTATAATCTTACTGTGCCGCCAGTTATATTGATCTATAATATTAATCAGTTGCTCCAACATATGCGACAACAAAGGTACATACAATAAAAAAAACCTCTTCAGAAAGAAGAGGCTTTTTACAAAAAATATTTAAAGGCTTATTTAGCCCCTAATTTTGCTTTGATCTGGGCAGTTACGTTATCTGCATCTTTAGCATACAGAATGCCTTCAGAGTTCAGGATGTAATCATAACCGTTTGCTGTACCGTAATCTTTGATCGCTTTTTGCGCTTTTTCCAGTACTGGTTTGATTAATTCCTCACGTTTTTTCTCAATTTTATCCTGAGACGATTGATCATAATCCTGAATACGTTTCTGCAGGTCCATGATTTCTTTATATTTTACTTCTTTAACTGCTTCAGACATTGTTTTTTCACCTTTAGTGAATGCATCTGCTTTAGTCTGGTATTCAGTCATCATTGTTTTACCTGCGTCTTCAAAAGTTTTGGCATAAACCTCCAAATCTTTATTTGCCTTTACCATATCCGGCATTGTTGCTAACAGTTCAGAAGCATTTACATAACCGATTTTTTGTGCACTCGCGCCAATCGTCATCAGAACCCCAACAATGGCTAATACAAAGATTTTTCTCATTTCTAGTTTAATTTATTTGGTTTTTTGTGTGTGCAAATATATAGTAATATATTTTATTTTTTGGTAATCATCTTTAAAATATCTTCACTTTTATCCAGCTTAGGATCAGCGTAAAATATAGTAATTCCACCCGATTTATCATAAATAATATCATAACCTCTTGAAGCGGCGTAAGACTGAACAGAGTTAAATACTTTATCCTGAATCGGTTTGATCAGTGTCTGGCGTTTTTTGAACAACTCGCCTTCATAACCGAAATATTTTTTCTGCAAATCTTTAGCTTCTTTCTCTTTGGTTACAATCTCTTCTTCTCTTTTAGCCCTCATGGCTTCTGAAAGCATGGCACGCTCGGCCTGGTAGCTTTTATACATCTGGTCGACACTCTGCATTTTAGCATCTACTTCTTTCTGCCAGCCATCAGAGATATTGTCCAATTGCTTTTGTGCAGAACTGTATTCCGGTATTTTCTCCAGGATATATTTTGAATCAATTACACAATATTTCTGTGCCTGTGCGGCAAATCCGGTACCGATAAACAGTAAAGCGGCAACAATTAATTTTTTCATCATGATATTTTTTGCTTTTGGATGCACTAAATTACTTTAAGTTTAACGAAGGCAGGACTTTAGTAGCCAATTTTCACTATTTCTTTACAACATTACAGGTTCCGGCCTTGATTTCCTTACCAAAAAAGAGGCTGGCATGTGCTTCGAAATCGCCGGCATCGCCCGTGGTAAAGAATAGTTCTGCTCCTTTCTTGTCCATTCGCGTCTCCATTTCCGGATGTCTTTGCAGATAATCGGCAAGGCTGTCTGCTACTAATTCGCCTTGGCTGATTATACTAACGGAATCCGGCACGAATTGTTGTAAGATGGGTGTTAAAATAGGATAATGTGTGCAGGCGAGCAATATGGCATCGATTTGCTCATCCTGTTCCAGCAATTGTGACACATCGCTACGTATAATCAATTGTGCTGCTTCGGTCTGGTATGCATTCGCCTCAACTAATGGCACCCAAAGGGGGCAGGCATGCTGTGTCACTTCCATATCGGGGGCAAAGTTCTTGATCTCGATCAGGTAAGATTCTGACTGTACTGTACCCATTGTACCTAATATACCGATATGCTTACTACGGGAGTATTGTCCGACCACCTCTGCTGTTGGTCGAATAACCCCCAACACCCTCTTATGTGCTCCCAGACGGGGCAGGTCATGTTGCTGGATAGTACGCAAAGCCTTGGCCGAGGCAGTATTGCAGGCCAGGATCACCAGCTCGCAACCAGCTGCAAACAACCATTCTACACATTCCAGGGTATATTCATACACCGTTTCAAAAGAGCGGTTACCATAAGGTGCACGGGCATTATCGCCGAGATAAATATAGTTATACTCCGGCATACGGGCGGCAATGGACTTAAACACGGTAAGCCCGCCATAGCCTGAATCGAAAATACCTATTGATGCCATGAAAAATCGGTTGTAAGGACTGCAAAATACACAATACAAACGGATTTATACATATCAGCTATTTAATTATTCTTTAACATTAATGACAAAAAATGACAAAGCCAGACCTGTACCTGGACTCCGAAAACAGACTTTATGTACTATCTTTGCCGCATTATGCCTGTGATGTGATTCACTTAGTTAATTCAGATTTGACATGAAAACGATAGGAGAAAATACACCATCACTTACCCTTGAAAATTGCTCTAAATGTGTTGCCCAGGATGCTGGCAGTATGCATGTATGCCATATCGGAAAAGGTTCTGTCCAGGAGGTGTTCCTGAAAGACTTTTCGATCTGCTATGGTAATGTAGATATGATGCGGGAACGCCTGATTAGCTATGAGTATGCAGAACCCAGTGTAAAAATGCTGTTTCAGTTCTGTGGTTCCAGGATTGTAAAGATCGATGGATTTAAAGAAGATGTGGAAATGTCCTGCAACAGCCATACCCTCCTGTATACTAATATTAATGCCGGCCAAGTACATTATTCCGGTTGTGAACAGCAAAAGTTTCTGGAGGTCAACTTCAAACCGTCTTTCCTGATCCCTTACCTGCCAAACGAAACCATATTCAGCAAGTTTCTCTCCCGTATAAAAGAGCAGAAAAACGCAGTATTGTCTGGCACTAAAGGTCTTGTATCTGTTCCGATGCAGCAGGTGATCGACAGCATTTTTGAAAGTAAGCGCAACGGTGCATTACAGCATTTATTCCTAGAAAGTAAGGTAAAAGAGCTCTTACTCCTCCAGATTGAAAGCTACCTTAAATCTGCGGCTGAAGACAAGGCTGCGGTACATAAATATCATGTAGACAAGATCTACCAGGCAAAGGCAATTATCGAAGCCAATATAGGCCATCCCTGCTCGCTGATCGATCTGGCTCACCAGGTAGGCACTAATGAATGTACACTTAAAAAAGGTTTCCGCGCTTTACTGGACACCAGTGTCTACAGCTACTGGAACGATCTGAAGATGCAAAAGGCTTATAAAATGCTCCAGGAAAGCGATGCTTCTATAGCAGACATTGCACTGGATACAGGTTTTAAAACCCCGCAGCACTTTTCTACTGCTTTCAAAAAGAAATATGGCATTACGCCCGGTAAGGTGAGAACCGAACCGGTTGCAAAATAAGATATACTAATAAAAGAGGCTCCTGTACAATACAGGAGCCTCTTTTTAATTTATAGTATTTTTATTGCTTATTGCTGCTGAAAAGTACTGACATGTCGCTCGGCCTTAGTCGGAAAAATATCTTTTATGGCAATGAGGATGCAAGTCTCCTCTACATCTCCAAAATCAGGATTATTGGCAGTATCGAAGGTTTTCATGGTACTGCTCAGATTCATATAGTTATTGATCAGCGGAGGAATATTCTCTCCACGCTCTTTTACGAAATTGTTCAGTATCAAATGCCCTTGCTTATACTCCTGTCCCTGAAGCTGATTCAGGAAGTCCGTTACCGGACTCACAATAGCTACTTTCAGCTCGGGCTTTGCCTGCAGCAGATTGTCCTTGTCCGGGAAGTAATACTGCATAAAGGCCATGATATGATCTCTGGCCACCAGGTCGAAAGTCTTGTACATGGTCACTTTACCAAAGAAAAACTGGATATCCGGGTGCAGCACAACAAGTGCGCCTAGTCCATCCCAAAGATTGTCAAGGCTGAAAAGGCCTTTCTTACCCCCGTCTTTACTCTGGTATAAGGGCTGTACGAAGCTGCGGCCAAGCTCAATTGTATAGGGCAGATAGTCTTTAATAAACTGTTCTGAAAAATCGAAATAATGCGTTGTAGAAAGATGTACCTTACCATTGGTATCAATTACATCTTTACATTTTACATACCGGTATCCACCGATAATTTCTTTATCCTCCGGGCTCCATACAATCAGCTGCTGGTAGCTGTAAGGCCCTTCATCATACTCATCCAGGTCATACGGTTTACCCGTGCCACCACCACCTTCACGGAAGGCCCACTCGCGCAGACGGCCGATCTCCAGCAATACATTAGGGGCATTGTCTGCATTTACTATATATATTTCATTGCCTCCTTTATTGGTTTTACGCAAAAAGGTATGCTCGTTCAGCTCCTGCTCTAATAATGCTCTGGATACCGGTGCTATGATCTCTTCCATCAAATCTTGTAGAATATAGAATAGGTTAAAATTAATCAGGTCTAAATTTAATATTAATATTTGTAATCTCTATGACCTTATTTTCCCTTTGAGGGCTGCTGGTACACAAAGGTACGGGCATACTCTTCAAAGCTGAGTTCCGGATTTTTGCCCATGGCATATACATATGTTCGCATACATTCTGCCCACTCGTCCGGCTTACGGCTATTGTCAAATACGGTATAAGGTATAGGCTTACCAAAATGTATGTGTGTACTGTTATTGCGCAGTTTATACATTTCATTAGGGAGATAGAGCATTTCAATATTGGCCTTTATCCCTAACATTTTACGGAAGCTGCTGAGACGATAAAAGAATTTGCTGAGCTTGCCCTGTACCAGAACGGGGATAACGGGTTGCTTATATTGTATTGCCTTTCTGATAAAGCTGCGGTTCCAGGGAAGATCCTGTATTACGCCATCTATTTTACGGCTTACCAGTCCGGCAGGAAAGATCATCGTTACATTGCCACCGGCATAGATCTGATCTATCCGGCGCAGGTTCTGGGCCGCATTAGCACCTACTTTATTTACAGGTACGAAAAGGGAACCAAAGTTCTCTAAGCGTGTGAGGATGTCATTAACCAGGAAGTGGATATCCTTTCTTACCCTGCTCACAATCTGTATCAAGGCCATACCATCTATACCACCAAGCGGGTGATTAGAGGCGATGATACAACCTCCTTCCGCCGGTACATTTTCCAGGCCTGACCAGGTAATCTGTGCACTTACCTCTTCCAGTGCGGCTTCCAGGTATTCAAATTCAAATTTATGATGATTTGCATTTTCGAAGCGATTGATATCCTCTTCATGTACAATATTCTTAATGTAGTTGACGAGAAAACTGGGCGTCCACTTATGGGCAGACGGATTTTTATCCCGGAAGATCTTATCTATATCCACATATTTCTTAAATGCCATACGCAACTTATTGAACCTTGCAAATTAGTGAATTTATGCGGCTTGTATTACAAATATGGGCGTTTAGCGGAGAAATTTTGCATTTCTGTTAGTACTCCACTCCGGCGGCATCAGGGCCAACAGGATCTTTTCACGGATCGTTTTTGCTGCCCGCATCTCTGCAAACAGTTTCCGGAAAGCATATAACTGTACATCCCAGAATCCCTTGGGATCATGACCAATGGAGCCGTATACCGGCTTGGCCTCTTCTGCCACGAAAGTGCCGAAAAGCTTATCATATACATTCATAAACTCGCCGTAATTCTTATCGATATACTCCGGGTTGCGTGCATGGTGTACATGGTGTGCTGAGGGGTCGATCATAATCCAGTTCACCAATGGTATTTTGGAGACCAGATCTTCATTGATATGTATAAATGTACCCCAGATCTTAAGCAATGAGTATGTAATCACGAAGACAACCGGCTCTACACCAAACATGGGTATAAGCAGGTATAATGCATCTGTACTGATGACGTCAAATATTGAGTTCCTCACCCCTGTAGAAGTATTCATATGTAATGCAGAGTGATGTACCTCATGCAGGCACCAGAAAAACCGCACTTTATGGCTCAGGTAATGTGAACAGTACTGCAGGAATGTGTACAGGAAAAAGCATAAAGCAAACTGGTACCAACCCGGGGGCAGGTCTATAAAACGATGCTGATACAAATAAGGATTAACCCGGGCAAGCAGTATATACTGAAGTGTGGTCTGGGTCACGATGACCAACAGGCCGGACAGGACATTGATGCGAACTTCTTTTAAGAGGAAGCGCTTGTTGTTATAAAGATTGTATGCAAATTCCAGTGCTATAAAAGTGATGACATAGACCGGCATAAACTGTTTCAATGATTGGTATATAGCGATCTGATTCATAAATGATCATATTTTATTATATCCTCTCTAAGGTCCAGATAATTTCCTTACAAATGTAATGAATCAGGATATTAATAATAGCTATTAACCTTCATTTATGAAATAAAAAAAGGTACCCTATTCAGGGTACCGATCACATTGTGAAAAGAAAGTTTATTTGATGGTGATGTACTTCATCATTACTTTTTCAATTTCTTTTTTGCGTGCTGCATCTTTCAGTTGTTTTTGCTCTACTACATCCAGTGCCTCATACATTAATTTATCATCTACTGCTTTTACCAGGGTCAGCGTGTTACCTTTAGACATTTGCTCGTTCCACACAGCTACTACGTCTTTCCAGAACTCTTTTTTCTCAGCAGTCCAGAATTTAGCGGCAGCATCACATTTGCTGTCTGCTACACGCACATATTTGTTATATCCTTTTTCGTATGCCAGTACGTTATCAGCAGCTCCTTCTTTACGAATGATCTTTTTATTATCCTGCTCGTGCATATATCCTTTAGAAGAAACGATCAGGCGGTTAGTGCGCTCCATTACATTGTAATCGCTGCGTTTAGTATATTCTCTACGCGGTAAAGGTGCATCTGCAGTGTTCAACCAGAAAAGCTGACCATTAGTCTCTACCCACTTAGAAGTACCCTGGTAACGTGGTGCATCATCTACTTCCCATACGGTCTGTGTCCACTCGCCTTTTACATCAGCTGCGCTTAATGGTGCTTTTTTGATCCATTTCTGATCACCGTTATAGCTCCATAAGTTTGCTTTTTCAAACTCCCAGTCTTCTCTCCAGTGCTTAATTACCTGACCACCGGCAACCAGTAAGTGTTGCATTACATATTTTTTAGGAGTAGCTTCCAGAGGCAATACCATTTCCACTACTGCATGCTCATTTAGTTTACCAGCAGTTTGTTTCTCTGTAGTATCGTTCGTGAATGTCTCTGCATAGTTAAAGCTAACTTCGAAACAGCCACACAGGTTTTTAATTGCTTCCTGATCTTTTGCTGTTTGTGCGTTTGCGGCAGAGATTGCCGCCAGTACTGAAATCCCCGTAATTGCTAATGTTCTTAACATGATTTTTTTATTGTAATGATTGATTTAAGCTTAGTATTTATAAGTAATAAAGTAGAATTATTGAAGCAGTTCGTATCGTAACTCCGGTCTTCCTCTTTCTCCACCGTCTTCAGAAGTGAAACTCAGGAACTTCAACCTGTAATAGTTGCCCTGGCTGTCCTTTACAATATAGAAGCGGGTCTTGATCACACCAGGATCAGTAACACTTGGTGCAGCGGTTTTACGCCATCTGCTGCCAATTTTCCAGCGCTCGCTGACAAAAATTTCTGCCTCAGCCATAGCCTTGGTATAATTATTAAAAGCAGTAGTCGCTTCTGCTGCAGTCGCATATTCCTTTTCTACAGCCATTGTACCATTGAGGTAGTTGATGGCTACCAGATCGGAGAAAACATATGCTACGAAATCGTTACCCAATGGGGTTTTGTAAATCGCCATGGTCCACATAATATCCCAGTCTGCTTTTCTGGGTTCACCGGCTACCTCACCCTGCTCAAAGGACCAGTATTTAAAGTTATACTCCTCGTCCTTGGCAATGTCAACTGTATTAAATGTTGTGGCATCAATCGGTGCATACTGCAAAGTATAGCCACCGTTTACATTACGCTGAACACGAATCTTTATCAGATCTCTTGCCGTAACGGCACCCGCTGTGCCACGATGAATGACAATTACTTTATTCTCCGCCTCTATGCTGCTCACCACAGGAATGGCTGTTTTGCTCAGGTCGCCATCGATATCATCTATCATAGCAAATGCTTCCGGTGAAGGATTGGCTATATCCAGCTCAAAGCTGACACCTGCTACATCTGAACTATTGACCGTATTGATATCGGTCTTATTGATCACTTTTGCCATAGCAGCCGTAGTATTATTGATCAATACACGAAAATCGCTACCGCAGTAAAAGGCCAGATCCCAGCCTGCACGGGAAAGTGTACCTTGTTTATCTTTACTGAAATCGATGAATACGGAATTACCCGCAGCAGAACCTTGCTCTGAACCGGCGATTCCATTTACTTTAAGTGTGCTTCCTGTAGATGCAGGAACTTTAATATCTTCAATCTTTGTCTTATCACAAGATGCAAAACACAGAACCAGTGCAGTTAACCATAATGCATATTTCATAGCTCACTATTTTAATTTGTTATTAAAATTTACATTCAGTGCCAGGAAGCAGGAACGACCATAACTGAATGTGATATTACCTCCACCACCATGCGCAGATCCGGATGAAGCTGTGCTTGCCAACTGGTTTACATTAAACAGGTTCCGTACCCCGCCAGTAATGCTCAATACAGAATTGATGCGTTGCTGTACATTAAGATCGGCCAGATGATACCCCTGGGTAGATCCGATTAATAACTCTTGCTCACCCTGGGCGTTGGTTGAGGAGATGTAAGAATTACGTCTCCCGGTATATTTATAAAATAAGTTGATCTTTGTTTTCGTGGCATTGACGCGATACATTACTTCAACATTCACTTCGGGGCTCCAGCTGAAAGTGGATACCTGGTGCTCAAACTTCGGAGATACTTCATTGTATAATCCTAATAACAAACCACCCAGTTTCCAGTCGATATTCTGCGTCGTATATTTATTGGCCAGAGAGAATCCTGTTGTTTTGTTTTTGGCAATATTGTCATAGATGTATTGCTGGTTATTAGCTGATGACATCGCCAATACGATCTGGTTGTCGAAGGTATTATAGAAGTAGCCTACCTCTGTTGAATACACGCTTTTGTCATTAACCGGTTTGCGGTAAGTCACCGATCCGTTAAAGCTGTGAGAATATTCTGCTTTAAGGTTAGCATTGCCTACAATATTGTGGTTAGCATCCTGGAAGTTGAAATACAGCTCTGTCAATGACGGGGCTCTGAAGCCTCTGGCATAGGCCAGGCGCAGAGATAAATTATTATTGAAGCGGAATAGCGTATTCAGGGAAGGCAACGCAGGTGGTGCATCATAAACCGAGTTCTTATTGAAACGCAGGCCGGGACGCAGGTTGATGCGGTCAGTTGGCTTATATTCTGCAGAAATGAATCCCGCATAATTGCTGATCTCCGGTCTACCCTCAATACGATCTCCGCTGGCCACATCCCTGCTATACTCAACCCCTGGTTGCAGGCTCAGCTTATCATTAATATTATATACAAGTGAGGTTCTGAAATTAATTGCATTAAACTTTGCGGTATCCTGTGCTCCCTTGGTTTGTGGCAGGGAAATAGTACGGGTATTATAATCGATCAGTTCCGTTTTGGTAAACCTGGTATAATCGGTAAAATTAATATTGCCGTTCAGGAAGAGATCAGGATTCCAGCGATAATTGAACTGGGCCTGATGGGCCATTCTGCTTGTCGTAAAAGTCTGTGTAGTGGCTTTGTAGATATCAGTATTAATCGCGCCTTTGCCTATAATCTTTTCCAGCAGATAGTCATTGCGGTAGAATACATCCCACTTCTTTGCCCGGTAACCCAGTTTTACAGATGGTAACCATTGCTCTTTCGGTTTCCAGGTATGATTGCGGCCTATACTATCCGCTCCGAAGCCTCCGAAATCATAGTGCAGTACACTTACCAGTGCATTCCAGCCAGCATTATCCCAACCGGCACTCAGCTGCTGTGTATGCAGGCCTTTTCCCGTACCCGGACTGTATTCCACGCCGGCTGTCTCTTCTGCAACCTGTGCTTGTACCTGCAGCGTTTTCGCCGTCGGTTTTTTAGTAATAATATTAATGACTCCGGCCAGGGCATCTGTACCATACATAGTAGACATGGGCCCTTCTATAATCTCAATGCGTTCGATCTGAGCCGCATTGATCTGGTTCAGGCTCTCGCGGATATCGCCACGATCCAATACCGGCACGCCGTCCATCAGGATTTTGATATTACGACCGCTCATACCCATCAAAGAAATGTCGGCAGTACCTAATGCCATATCATTGGTAAAACGAATCCCCAACTCGCCACTAAGGATCTGCTGCACATTGGTTGCTGCCCGGGCCTCGATCTTTTTCTGATCTATGACCTGCATCTTATATACCGATCTGCGCAGGCTCTGCGGTTGGTACTGGGCCGTTACCACCACCTCATCAAGATTATGACGGGAAGAATCGGATTGCTTTTGTGCATGCGCCGTTTGCGAAAGTCCATTTCCAGCTAAACCAATACACAATACAGTTAAGTGTATACAGATACGGGAACGGCCTTTCAAAAACATAACTTTTCGCACAATTACAAGATTTTTTGCAAAACTATTAACAATAATGGCACTGAAGGTGTCAAATCAGGAACTCTTATTATAAAAATGGGATTTTTTACGGTTCTCTGACAATACCATACGCATTCAGACAATCATAATATGTCAAGATTCAGAAAACGATCAAATTAGCCTTATATTAGCGGAAACATTTTAGTACATGAAGAAATTTTTACTTTTCCTGGGTCTGCTGTTCTGCGGCCTTCATTTCGCTGCATCTGCACAGACTACTACCATTAAGGTATTTGATACCGTGCTGTATTTCGACGGCTATGCCAACAGAGTAGATACTCCATTGCCTCCTCCCGGTGTTATACGCCACCGTAATGATTTGTATGCACGCAAACTCAGTACGCAGGAATTGCAATCGATCGGCAATACGCTTACCATGAACATTACGATAAAAGCGGCCTGTGATAACTATGACCGTATCGGGAATGTAAACATCGCATTTGTGCCTAAAGGCGATACTACTTACAGTCCGGATAGTGTGAGCAGGATTGAGATCGGTCGTTACATTACTCCGTTCATGAATAAAAATGTATCTCCTAAGCAGGTACCGTACACATATACGATGGATAATGTGGCTTACCTCTTACGTGATGCTGCATTGAATGCAGCATATGATATATGGGTAGAATTGGAGCTATTCGGCGTACCTTATGCAGCTAATACCCAGGTGGCGGGCTGTGCCGGCAGAAACGATGTATTCTACGGATCCCTGGAGTTTGTGACCAGCGGACCTACAGGATCTCAGGACAATAATGTGCTCATCCCGATTGCATTCAAAGAATCATTCAATAATTATAATGCGAATGCTACGGATACTGTGGGTAAAACAACCCGAACATTTACGTTTGATGTACCCGAGAACCTTACCGATGCTTCTTTCTTCCTGATTACGTCTAATCATGGTGCAAACTCCGGCGGTGAAGAATACATTCGCCGCAACCACTTCGTGTATTACGACGGCAGCCTGATCCATACATACAAACCAGGTCGCACTTCCTGTGAGCCTTTCAGACAGTATAATACTCAGGGCAATGGTATCTATGGCAGCAGTCCTAAATCGGATGCAACATGGCAATCATTCAGTAACTGGTGCCCTGGTGATAAAATTGACATCCGTGTACTGAACCTTGGCCCGGTAACGGCAGGTACACATAAATTTATGATCAATGTACCGGCGGCCACCTTTGCCGGTGGGCAAGGAAACTTCCCGCTGTCTTTATACTTCCAGGGTAAAACTTCGGGTATGCTATCAACCAAAGATGCACAGATTACCAAATCTTCTTTCAGTGTATATCCTAATCCTGCACAAGGTGCGGTGACCGTAGAACAAAAAGGCAATCTGTCTATAAAAGGTATCCGCGTATATGATGCACTGGGCAGAAATGTGTTCACAAACGCTCAGATCAATCATCCTAAATTCAGTTTTGCTACTACAGATTATGCTTCCGGTTTATACCTGATTCATATCGAAACCAAAGAAGGAACTGTAATCGAAAAATTACAGGTTATTAAATAGAAAACAAAAACATCAGTTATTCTGCAGGGAAGCTCCAAAAGGGCTTCCCTGCTTGTTTTTAGCCCTTTTGAGTAATTTATTATTTGCTGCGTCACAGCTTGACGGAGACGCGTTGTTTCTTTGCTATAACAAACCAGAAAACCCTATCACCCCAAAAACCACACCTATGATTTTATATATTCCCCGGCCTGAAGCGCCCTTATTAAAACCGGTATAAAAGCATTGCTCCGGCACCCAATAGTATAATCATACAAGTATACCCAAACCTGCATTCTTCATTCAGCAACAGCGAGAATAAGATGCCACACCCTACCGGGGTATGCCATTGTATTGCCTTATAAACCCCATATTTTTTTAAAACCCTATTATTTATGACAACTTATCAAAAACTAACCGGTAAAGTGATCATTACCGGTGGAAAACCGGCCAGTCAAAATCCATCCGGCCTGTTATTACAAGCCTACATCAGTACCACACCAGAACAACAGTTGTGGCTGGGCTCTGCCCGCGTAGCCGCAGATGGCAACTTTATCCTGCTGGCCAACACGGATAGCACGGCCTCAGACAATATGGTTATCCATGTCTACAACAATGAGACATTGATCAAACAATTTCCCCTGGAAGGCATCAAAGAAGACCTGGAAATCGAAATTACAGCAGCAGAGTATGATACGGCTGTACCGGACGATGTGATGGGCAAAGAACATGCCGATTATTTTGTGATTCGCGGTGCTGTAGTACTGGGTACTGCAGGTGTTGCTGCCGTACCACTGGATACCAACAACTGGCAACTGGTTTTGCAGAAGGCTCTGTTCCGTGAAAGCATTGCCATTGCAGGTACACAGATCGATGCATTTGGCAATTTCGAGTTCAAAGTTCCTTATCGACTGTTGTATGAAAGCACAACTGCCAAAGAGTTTAATGCAATCCCAAAACTGCAGATTGCACTGGAGCGCAACGAGATTACCGGTCCGGTTGCACTGTCTTCATGGATCGACCTGGATGTACAGGAGCAGTTTGTAACGGTGACGATGGATACACCAAGTCAGTACAGCGATTTCTACAGAGAGTACGATTACACAACACAGGTAATCGAAGAAGTTTCTGGATTTGGAGAAGCAGTTTTCAATGGCTTCGTTACAGAAGGCGAACAACCTGAAATAAACCTGCTGAAAGCTACAGTAGGCATTGATCCTGTAAGTGTAGGCAACCGCATTGCGGCAGCCAAAACGGCCAGTAATTATGCTCTTAATGCAGAACTGATGTATGCATTGATCCGCAAGGGATACCCAACAATGGAAGCTATCGCTACACTGAACGCTGAAACCATTTTGGCTATTGTTCAGGAAGCGAAAGATCAATGGGTCATCAACAATGAGACATCAACCAGCACGCTGATAGAGAAAATTGACCTGGCCCGCGTGAATATGGCTACCGAAGAACTTACCTCTGATGGTGTAAGCCTGAGAACCCTTTTGCTGGCTATGGTGAATGATGCAGATGTGGTAGCGGCTTTCCTGAACATGTACCTCAACAATGATTCTGAGGATATGCCTACATTCTGGACCGCTGTTGCCGCCAATAGTAGTATTGGTACAACCAATGCCAAACGCTTCCAGAATGGCCTGCAGGTAATGGCTGTAGTAGGAATGCAGCCAGAGATGATCAAGGACATTATGGGAAAAGATCTTCCCGCTGATGTAAGCGAATACCTGAAACAAACTCCTGGCGCCTGGCTTGAGGAAATCAACTACGTATGTAATACTAATCTGAAGCTTTGCGTTCCGGATGGTATCCGTAATGGTGTATCAGAAGAAGACTATACCAATACAGAGGTGAAGCAAGCCTACAGTGAAAAGATCTTCAATATCGTTTCTGAATTATACACGGTAAGCCGCATTAAAGATATGCTGACTACCGATACCGCTTTCATCGCAGAGTTTGAGAAATCCACAGAGATTATGGCTTTCCTGAATGCTAATCCTGAGTTTGATTTCAGAACCAGCCGTATCTGGGATGTGGCACCGGAGGTGGACGAGGACACCCGTAAAGAACTACAGGGATTACAGAATATGAGCCGACTGGCCTCTGGCAAACCTGATGTATTACAGAAACTGATCACTGCGGGTTTCCGTTCTTCCAATGCAATTGTGGCAGAGGGAAAAGATTCCTTTGTGACTAAGCTCTTGGGTGAACAACCGGAACAATATGCAGGCATAGCCAAAGAAATCTATGATAAAGCAAAACTGGTTGATGCCCATATCAAACAATCTTATGTACAGCTGCTGCCGGGCAACTTTGCAGAAAGAGTAACTACCAATTGGGAAGCCTCTATGTGGACCAACGAGGCACAACCGGGCTCTGAATACAGTTATCCTGATCTGGAGTCATTATTTGGCGACATGGACTTCTGTGCCTGCTCCGACTGTTCTTCTATGTATAGCCCATCAGCTTATTTTACCGATGTCTTCAACTTCATTAAGGCCAAAGTAATGAGCAATGCCGGAGCAGAACTGGTGCGCCGCAGACCGGATCTGAAACACATTGATCTGAGCTGTAAGAATGCCAATACGCTCATGCCCTACATCGACCTGGTGAATGAGCTCCTGGAACTGCAGATCCTGAAGGACATTTCCAAACAAAATGGACCGGACCAAAACATGTTTGTTCCAGATTCTTTCCAGACAACGGCTACCGCTGAAGAACTGGCTGCTTATCCGGAGCATACTTATAATGTTGTAGAGACCATTAATGGTAAACTACATAAAACGCCAACCGCATACCACAACTATGTAAAGGTATATGATGATCGTCTGAACAAGGCTATCTTCCCGAATACCTTACCGTTCAACCTGGCCACAGATGAGAGCCGCGTATTCCTGAAGCACCTGGGCCATGCCCGTAAAGACCTGATGCAATTGTTCAAGTCTACTACGTTCGACACTGCATGGAATAATACGGAGGTGAATGCCTATACTGCTGCTGCAGAGGTCCTGGAGATCAACAGTCAGGTTGCCGATATCATTACTAAAAACGTTTCGAATGATATCTGGAAATACTATGGATTTGCTGCTGAGAATACCTGGTACGATACCCTGCGTACAGACCTGGAAACCCTGCTGCACAATATCCAGGTGGAATACAAAACCTTCCTGGAAATACTCACTACCGACTTCCTGAACCCTGTTGTACCAGCCATCGATGGTCGTGCATTTGCCATTACCTCGAAGTCTGGCGCGCAAGCAGACACCTGTAAGTTGGAGGAGTTAATGCTGGAGTTTAATGTTACTCCTGGTGACAATACAACACAAATTAAGGACAAGAAGGTAGCCTTCTTTGATAAGCTGCATCGCTTTGTACGCATGATGAATGCTACAAAATGGACCGTTTATCAGCTTGACACAGTTTTGCGCAGCCTGGATGCAGAGGATATCACAACCACTGAACTGATCTATGTCGCACTGACCAAACAATGGTCTGAACAATACTCCCTGGCTCCGGAATACCTCTGTGCTTTATGGAGTGGTATTGATACAGTGCGATACATGAATATGGATAATGAGACGCAACCGGAATACCCGTCTGCATATGATCGTTTATTCCGTAACAAAGGGGTTACGAATCCTACAGATCCGAACTTTGAAGATCACGGTGCAATCTCCGGAACGATCCAGGATAACCTGGGTACGATTATTGCCGCATTTAATACCACCGAAGAGGATATTACAATGGCGATCGGCAGCAATCTGAATGTGAACACCACGCTGGAATTGCTGAGCCGCATACAGCAGCACGTGTTATTGTATCGCTTAACGGGTTATGAATCCCTGAAAGAATTATACTACAACCTGCAGCTAACCTTCAACCTGTCGTTTGATGACGCTACTCCTGCAGCTGCCATTGCATCGTTCCGCAGATTCCGCGAAGCCAAAGCATTTGCCGATAAATGTGTCCTGAAAACAGACGAACTGCAATTCCTCCTGCAGCACCGCGACAGTGGCAATAAATTTATCGTAGATGATGCCAGCATACAAGCATTCTACGAGCAGTTGAGAACAGAGCTGAAACAGGTGCTGGGCGATGGCAAACTTACCGGCAATACTGATGAGGTACTGGCTATGAAAGATCGTCTGGAAAAACTAACGATTCAGAAATTTACGGCTGCATTTGCTACAGACCTTGATTATACCAAAGCATTGTTATCCGGTCTGATCGTACCACTGACCAGTACAAAAACATTGCTGGAGATACTGGTATCTGATGAATTTATCAACAGTACAATAGCCATCACAGCTACAGACTTTATTGCCGGGCTCATCACTTTTGATGAACTGTACAGAACGTATCACTTATGTTCCAAAGCAGCACTGATCACTTCAAAACTGCTGTTAGGCTCTAAGTTGTCTATCTTATTACAGCAAGCCCACGCACCATTGGGAGTGTTCAATATCAATGATCTTCCGGTAGCCTCGTTCCAGACAGGACAAGATCTTGTTGATGGATTTACCAATCTCAATAATTGGATTGAGCTGAGAGATACCTTGCGCCTGACCGACACACAGCTGATCGGCATACTGAAGGAGATTACCACCGGTGTGGACAATAGTCAGCTGTTACAGACACTGGTCAATACCATGCTGTGGAATGCCGATGACCTGGTATACTTACTGGGCGAAGGTGTCACCAACAAAGGTGTGCTGAAATATACCTTCTCTCCGGCAGTAACCAATACCCATGATTACCGCAAAGCCAGCCTGCTCCTGCAGGTCGATAAGATCATGCGCGCCATAAAAAAAACAGGTCTTTCTGCACGAGCGTTACATGCAAGCTTATTACCACAGATCATTACGGAACAATCCGTTGCGGTGCGTAAAGCCGCGAAAGCCAAATATGAAATTACCGAATGGTATGGCGTGGTAAAACCATTGCAGGATGTATTAAGAAGAAGTCAGCGCGACGCGCTGGTCGCTTATCTGCTGGTAAATCCGAAGATCATCTTGCAAGACAGTACAATGAAACTGAAGAATGAAAACGACTTGTTTGCATATCTTCTGATTGATGTGGAAATGGAATCCTGCATGAAGACTTCGCGTCTGAAACTGGGTATCAGCAGCCTGCAATTATTCATGGATCGTGCAATCCTGAACCTGGAGCAGTATTATAAAATTATACGCGATCCGAATACCGGTGTCATTACAAGCAGTACTATTGAGCCTATCACCCTTACAGAGGATAATATCAGCCAATGGCAGTCCTGGAGAAAATGGTACCGCATCTGGGAAGCAAACCGCAAAATCTTCATGTATCCGGAGAACTGGATCGAACCGGAACTGCGCGATAAGAAAACCGGTTTATTCAAAGAACTGGAATCACACCTGTTACAGGATGAGGTAACGGATACGCGTGTAGAAGAAGGATTCCGTACTTACCTGGACGGATTGAATGAAATCGCCCGACTGGAGCCGGTTTCAGCCTATCACCAGACCAGTTATGGCAAAGACATCCTGCACGTATTCGGCCGCACAGACAGCGATCCGCAACGTTACTATTACCGTAACCGTGAGGATAATGAATGGTCGGAATGGCAACGTGTATCTGTTGATATCAAGAGCCAGCACGTAGTGCCGGTAATGTGGAACAATAAGATGTACCTGTTCTGGTTGACTTTCCAGAAGAAAAAACCAAGTACAAGCAATAACACAGACACCTCTTTAAGCGTTACCGACAGACCTGGTGCTACTGTAGGTAATGGTAAGCCGAGCATGGACAGCAAAGCAGAACGATTCGCCGATCCTAAAAAAGCCAGAGAATTTGCCTACACCGGAAATAACTGGACCGAATTAATGACCAACCCTTATGCCAATGCAGGAACTGCAATCATGAATGACACGGATAATGACCGTTACAGCATCTGGAACATTACCCTGAACTGGAGCCAATTCCAGGACGGCAAATGGTTAAGCCATGACCTGAGCAAGGATATTATGGACATCGATCTGGCGAAGATCCAGATCAACGGCAATGCCAAGTCGAGTATTACAGATAATGCACAGGCTGCTGATATCATTTACAAACTGACCAATAATGGTTCTATTACGATTGAAGAATTCTTCCGCAAAAGAATCTTCCTGTTCACTCCTTTTGATCTTACACAAGATACAGAAGATGGTATTGCGTTCAACCTGTTATTCGCTCCGGGATTGAATGAGGTAGGGACCGGTCTGCATACTTTCCTGTGGAAAGGAGATAACAGCCGTGATCCTTTTGTATTAAGAGACAGCGATCGCGGACACAGCATGCTGGCTCCAAGCGGTACGCGTTTCAATAATATGAAATTTGTACAGGACAAGGCACAAGGTGCAGGATTCAAGAAAGATGCAGCATATAGCCATAATAACTCCGGGTACTTTACGTATTCGTACCTGACTTATTACCCTAACCAGGCATCTGTAAAAGTGTACGGTTCTCCGGTACAGATCATGAAACAGTCGCCGACACCATTCCGTTTAACGGCTTGCGCCGCTACGACGACAGATACGATGTTTGACCCTGTGAACAAACGCTTCTTCTATGAAGATGAAAACAATACCTTCCTGGTTGAAGATACATCCGGAACACTCACCGCCTACTTCGATCCGAAACTGATCAATGCGGGTAAGTACATTTCTCTCGATAACGTAATGCGCTTCTCTGCAGCGAATTTCTCTGCTACGGCAACCAAGTCTGGTGCGATCAGCAATACACCGGTACTGGGTCAGAGCAAGACAGCAGAAAAGGGTTATAAATTCCAGACCTTCTACCATGCACAGGCTCCGAAACTTACGGCAGCGCTGAATCGCGGTGGTATTGATAATCTGTTGACCCTGGCCAACCAAAGCCAGTCCGATACGATGAACTTCGTTTCAAAATATGCGCCAACAGTTAAGGTAACGAGTCCGTATCCGAAGAATAATATGCAGTTCGATTTCTCTGATCCGTTCAGCATGTATAACTGGGAACTGTTCTTCCATGCACCGATGCTGATTGCACAACAACTGAGCAATAACCAGCAGTTTGCCGAAGCACAGAAATGGTATCATTATATCTTCAATCCTACCAGCAACACCGGAAATGGCGTGCAGCGCTACTGGAAATTCCAGAAGTTCTATGAGATTTCGGGGACTCCGATCCAGACGATAAATGATCTGCTGATCAGCATCCATAATAATAACCCGGATGCGGTGGCACAGGTAAAAAAATGGGAGAAAGACCCGTTCAATCCACACCTGATTGCCCGTATGCGTATACTGGCATACATGAAAAATGTGCTGATGAAATACCTGGATAACCTTATTGCCTGGGCAGATAATCTCTTCAAAAGAGATACCATCGAATCCATCAACGAGGCTACACAACTATACATTTTAGCAGCCAATCTGCTGGGTGAGCGTCCGAAACAAATACCTGCGCGAGTGAAGCGTACTGATCTCACTTTCCAAGAGTTGGCCGATGACGGACTGGATGCGTTATCCAATGCAATGGTCGCTATCGAATCGTTCCTGGCACCGAATCAGGCTCCGGGTGTAAACATCTATCAAACTGACGCAGAGAAAGGTGAAGAACGCAAAGAAGAAGGCAATATACCTGTACAGACCTTCTACTTCTGTCTACCGAAAAATGACAAGCTGTTGTCTTACTGGGATACTCTGGCCGATCGCTTATTTAAGATCCGCAACTGTATGAACATTGATGGCGTTACGCGTCAGCTGGCCCTTTATGAGCCACCGATTGATCCGGCATTACTGGTGCGTGCCAAAGCTATGGGTCTGAGTACAGAAAGCCTGCTGAGTGATATATACGGAAAAGGCAGACCATTCTACCGATTCGGCTATATGGTACAAAAAACCAATGAGCTGCTGGGTGATGTAAAATCACTGGGAGGTTCTATGCTGAGTGCCCTGGAGAAGAAAGATGCAGAAGCCTTGTCTTTATTACGCTCCGGCCAGGAATACGACCTGCTGGAAAAAATAAAAGAGATCAAGACACAACAGATCGCAGAAGCGACCAGCAACCTGGAAAACCTGCGCCTGGCAAAGAGCAATACGCAGATCCGCTACGACTTCTACAGCTCCAGACCGTTTATGAACGCGAATGAGCAGAAACACCTGGATAAAATGCAGTCAGCAATGACATTCCAGATTGTCCAGGGAGTATTACAAACAACCGGTGGCATATTATCTGCATTACCAGAATTTCATGCACAAGGTATTGCATCTGGTGGAAGCTTTGGTGGTTTACAGCTTGCCAATGTCATGTACGCTGCAAGTGCTGCAGCAGGTATTAAAGTAGCTATTGATAACAGCAAAGGCTCCATGGCCGCCACAACCGGTGGTTATGAGCGCAGAAGAGATGACTGGCAGATGCAGGCGGCAACAGCAGCTAAAGAACTGCAGCAACTGGATCAGCAGATCCTGGCCGCAGAGATCAGACTGGATATCGCGAATAAAGAACTGCGTAACCATGAGTTACAGATGGATCATAACATCGCTGTAGATAACTACATGCGCAGCAAGTTTACCAATGTCGATTTATATAGCTGGATGATTGCACAGTTAGCGACGACCTACTTCCAGAGCTACCAGATGGCTTATGACCTGGCGAAGCAGGCTGATGTATGCTTCCAGAGCGAATTGCCGGCAGGTAAATATCCAACCGGAGGTTTCATCAAGTATGGTTACTGGGATAGTCTGAAAAAAGGTTTACTGAGCGGAGAGAAATTACAGATGGACCTGCGTAAAATGGAACTGGCGTATATGGAGTCCAACGAACGCGAACTGGAACTGACCAAACATGTATCCATGGCGATGTTCAGCCCTGCGTCTATTATACAACTGCGTCAGTCTGGCAACTGCACCATTGATATTCCAGAGGTATTGTTCGATCTGGATTATCCGGGACATTACATGCGCCGCATTAAATCGGTAAGTATTTCTGTGCCTTGTGTAGCCGGACCATATACCACGATTAGCTGTGAACTGAGACAGGTGAACAGCCAGTACCGCAAATCGGCCAGCACTGCCGGCAACTATACAGATTCGGATAAATATGTATCCACAACATCTAATAGTGTAGTAGCGACCAGCAGTGCGCAAAATGACAGTGGTGTATTTGAATTGAACTTCAGAGATGAACGTTACCTGCCGTTTGAAGGCACCGGTGCCATTTCGGAATGGAGCATTACCTTCCCGGACACTTATCGTCAGTTTGACTACGACACGATCAACGATATTATTCTGCATATCAAGTACACGGCCCGTTCTGGTGGTGAAACCTTGAAAACCAAAGCGGAGGAAAATATCAGTACAACACTTGCAGCTATTTCATCAGACATCATGTTACACCGCTATTTCAGTGCCCGTCATGAGTTCAGCAATAACTGGTTTGCCTATGCTAAAAACTTTGAAAGCAACAGCTATGCCCGTTTGCAGATGAGTATCACACAGGATAATTTTCCGTTCTTCACGAAAGGCAAAACAATCACCGTAAAACAGATCAGGATGAGTATGAATGGTACATCAAGCCTGAGTGAAGACTATACGGTGAGCATTACCTATACCGCAGCAAACGGATACAAAACGGTAAATAAAACATTCGACAGCAACAATAAGTACACCAATACATTTGATTTGAGTACGAATCCGATTGTCTTCGCGAACAATGCCAAACTGTTGCAGATTGCTGTAACAGACAGTGATGGCAATCCCGTTAATGCAGCTGACTTACTGGACGATCTGTATGTAGTACTGGATTACACCATTGCCTCACCTGGGCCAGATACAGAACCGGATGATGTGGCGCAGCGCGATATCGCATTGGACTATGATGGACTTGTGGGCTGGTGGAAAGCAGACAATATAGAAAATACTGTTGTTTCCGGAAAAGTAAATGTGATAAAAGACGAGAGTGGCGAGAATAAAGATTTTATTCCACTTGGAACGAGTACTAGTCCAGAATTAATTTTAGAAGATAGTATTCCCGCTTTGCACTTTTTTGAAGATAAAATGTTCAATGGAACTAATGGAGATACGATTGGAGATACAGAATCTTTTACAATTTTCATTGTAGGCAAAAGCGGATTCGGAAGAGGCATGAACAATTACAGTTTCATTAAAAACGGAAATAGTATAAGCTTCCTTTTTGACAAAGTCGGCACCAGCTGGCCAACTATATTTACCACTACAGAGGATAAAAGTATCGCCATTCTGACCGTAGATCAAATGGCCAGTACTCCAAGTATTAAAACATATGATTTGGATGGGAATATGGCTAGTCAATCGTTGATAAGCGGATATGGTATGGCTTCTACCAATGGTGTGGGTTTGACAATGGGCGCTATGGCGCATGATTGGACAGGATACATCAACGGATTATTCTACGAAGCAATTATCTATAACCGCATACTTAATCAAGAAGAATTAGTTAAAGTACTGAGTTACCTGAAATCAAAGTACCCATTCCTTAACGCATAAACCTGATGTAACCATGAAAAATACAGATCAGCAACACAATAATCAAGAACAACCCAGGAGCCAGGCCGCAAAGGCCTCGCCCCTGGAACAATACAGCGTCCAACCAAAACAGGACGAGGATCGCAGTCCTTATTACAAAAGCGCTGCGCCCGCTATCGCCCTCCCCAAAGGGGGAGGCGCGATCAGGGGGATAGATGAGAAGTTTACGGTAAACGCCGTGAACGGAACAGCTTCAGTAGAAATCCCTCTGCCCCTTACGGGGGGCAGAGGAGGTTTCTCTCCTGCCTTATCGATTAGCTACAGCAGTGGTGGTGGTAATGGTATCTGCGGACTGGGGTGGAACCTGGGCCTACCTTCTATTCAACGTAAAACAGACAAGCGTTTGCCGGAATATGATGATGCACATGAAAGTGACGTATTCCTGCTGGCCGGTGCCGAGGATTTGATTCCGGAACTGGATGCGCAGGCAAATCGCCTGATCTCCACAGAAGGGATCTATACGGTAAAAAAATATCGTCCGCGCATCGAAGGTTTATTTGCCCGCATCGAGCAGGTCAGCCAGGGACAACAAGTGTGGTGGCGCGTCACTACAAAAGACAATATCACTACTTATTACGGACTGAATGCAGCAAGCCGGATCGCAGATCCAGCTGATGCTACACGCATCTTCCAATGGCTGCCCGATATCGTAGTAGACCATAAAGGAAATGTGCAGCAGTTTGTATATGTTGCAGAGAACCTGAACAATGTTCCGGATCATGTATTCGAGCGCAATCGCCTGAACGGAACCGCAGCCTGTACCAATACATACCTCAAAGCAGTTCGTTATACCAACCGTACTCCTTATTTCATCGAAGACACCGACACCTGGAAACCGGCACTACCGGACACAGAATGGTTGATGGAAGCCGTTATAGACTACGGTGACCACTCCGGCGAAAACCTGGTACCAGATCAGCTCTGGGCATGTAGAAAAGATGCCAGTTCTGGTTTCCATGCAGGTTTTGAGATCCGCACCTGGCGCAAGATTCAGCGCGTGTTGATGTTCCACCGTTTTGAAGACTTAAACGATGGTGCAGCAACGCTGGTTCGCAGCCTGGAACTGCAGTACAAAAGTGATACCCAAACTACCGCAGAAACGCTGGAAGCAGACTTCATTACAGCAGCCCTATCAAAGGGTTACAAGCTGGATGGCAATGGCAACTATATTTCCAAAGCCTTACCGGCCATGACTATGGAATACAGTCCGCTGGTATGGGATACTATTATTCATAAAGTCGATGCAGCATCTTTCCGTGGTGCACCACAGGGCTTAACGGGTCCTTATCAGTGGACTGACCTGGAGGGAGAAGGCATCAGCGGTATCCTGAGCGAGCAGGAAGGTAACTGGTATTATAAACATAACCTGGGCAACGGACAATTCGCTGCACCCAAACAAGTCGCAGAAAAACCTAATTTCTCCGGTCTGGGCAACGGTTTGCAGTGGCAGGACCTGGATGCAGACGGCCGCAGACAATTAGTGGATGCACAGCTCGCTAAAGGCTACTGGCAGCTGGACGGACCGGATGCCTATACCGAATACAAAAGCAAATGGGAGCCTTTTCGCACGTTTGAAAAAAATATCAATATCGACTGGAACAGTCCATTCACCAAAATGCTGGACCTGAATGGTGATGGTCGTGCCGATGTGCTCATCACCGAAGACCGTGCCTGGACCTGGTGGGAGAATGAAGGGAAGACCGGTTTTGATTTTGGAGGAAACAGTCCGGTATTTACCGATGAAGAAAAAGGACCTTCTTTACTATTGCGCGATGCGGTGCAGAGCATCTTCCTGGCCGATATGAATGGCGATGGCATGACCGACCTGGTGCGCGTGCGTAATGGTGAAGTCTGCTACTGGCCTAATATGGGTTATGGTCGTTTCGGAGCAAAAGTAACGATGAGCAATGCGCCGATTATGGCAGTACAGGATCTCTTCAATCCGCTATACATAAGCCTTTCGGACATTAGTGGCACGGGAGCTGCCGATATTATTTATACCGATGGCTACAACTGTACCGCCTGGATCAACCATTGCGGTAATGCCTTCTCCGAAGCAGTAGAGATCAATCCGCTGCCGGCAACCGATGCATTCAGTAAACTGGCAGTGATGGATTTCCTGGGTACGGGAACAGCCTGCCTGGTCTGGAGTTCTCCATTGCCAAAATATGCCGATGCGCCCATACAGTATATCGACCTGATGGCGGGCATTAAACCGCATTTACTCGTACAGTATCATAACGGCACGGGTAAGACTGTAAGTGTGTCGTACAAAACTTCTACCCAATATTACCTGCAGGATAAACTGGATGGGCTGAAATGGGCCACCCGTCTGCCTTTCCCGGTGCATTGTATCGATACGGTTACGACTTATGATGTTGTGAGCGATACTCGTTTTGCACAAAGTTATCGTTATCGTCATGGTTATTACGATCATGAGGAGCGCGAGTTCCGCGGATTCGGATATGTAGAAACGGTGGATATCGAAACAGTCGATCATACCGAGGGCAGTATGGACCAGGAGCCTGTACTGACCAAAAGCTGGTACCATACCGGGGCCTGGCTGCGCGGTGATGCCATTCACCAGGAATTCGCCAAAGAATATCTGGCATTCGAAGGCTGGGATACGCCTTTTGCAGATGGTCAATCAAGACCCATCATTACGATGCCGCAGGGCATGGATGCTTTGCAGCAAAGAGAAGCCTGTCGCGCATTGAAGGGCAGTCCGCTGAGACAGGAAGTATATGCCTTACCCCAAAATGAATTACCGCATATCTATACGGTTACCGCATTTGCCTATGCCGTAAAGCAGGTACAGCCAGCACCGGTTAATGCTGACTGGTCTGCGCCGAAACATGCTTCCTTTATGAGTTTGCAGGAACAGCAAATCGCCTTTAGCTGTGAGGGCAATATGGAAGATCCGCGCATCATGCATCAGCTGACTTTATCAACAGATGCGTATGGCAATCCGACAGAGCAGGTACAGATCGCCTATGCCCGTAAGCATAGTGATACCAATCTGCCGGCAATCGTACAGCAGGAGCAGGCAAAGATCCACATCACCTACAGCACCAATACTTTTACCGAAGATGCCATCACCACACAGCATTATCGCCTGCGGGTGCCATACGAGCAGAAGGCATATGAAGTGCGCATTGCTGCGCCGGTAAATGAGCCCCTGTACAGTATCTCCGCACTTAAAGCGGCCATTGCAGACACAACGGAAATCGACTTTAGTCAAAGCAGTACTTTAGGTACACGCAGGCTGCTGAGTCATGGAAAAACAAAATTCCTGGGCAATGATACCACTACGGTATTGGCTTTTGGAGCGCTGGATACCCTGGGCTTAGGATATGAAAGTTACCAGAAAGCTATTACGGACACTACCCTGGCCTATGCCTATGACAGCCGGGTCAATGATACCATGCTGGAAGAAGGCGGTTATGTGGACATGGATGGCGCCTGGTGGATTCCTTCCGGAACGGCAACATATGATCTGCCACAACAGCATTTCTACACACCAACCACTTTTACCGATCCCTGGGAAAATACGACCGAGGTGGAATTCTGGGACAATAATCGCCTGCTCCCTAAAAAAGTAACTGATGCCATAGGTAACAGCAGCGAAGTGCTGCGCTACAACTGGTATACCCTGCAACCAGAGCGGATGAAGGATGCCAATAATAATATCAGCGAGGTACTGTATGATGTGCTGGGTATGGCCGTTGCGATGGTTGTTAAAGGCAAGGATGACGGTACTGAAGGGGATACACTGACAGGCCTGGATATCGATAGCGCTACCGATCTGGATCATCAGCAAAGTTTCTGGAACAAACCGGACAGTATTGCAGAGGAACTCTTACAGGATGCTACCTGGCGCTGTGTCTATGATATGAACAGCCTTCCGGTGCGTGTGGGTATGATTGCCTGCACAGAGCACACGTACGGAACGGCCGTTAATACGCCGGAACTATTGATACGACTGAGTTACAGCGATGGATTCGGCAGATTAATCATGCACAAAGCCATTGCCGATGCCGCACAGGATAAGGACTGGATCGGAACCGGAAGAACGGTGTATAACAATAAGGGCAATGCGATTATGCAGTACGAGCCCTACTTCAGCGAGACCCATCTCTGCGATACAACAGAACAGGCCGAGGCACAGGGTGTAAGTGCAAAAGTCTTTTATGATCCGGTGGGTCGTGTGCGCGAAACACAGATGCCGGATGGCACCTTCAGCCGTACCCAATGGACGGCCTGGGAGCAGGAAGTCTGGGATGCCAATGATACCGTGCTGGAAAGTGACTGGTACACGGCCCGCATTGGTGGTGCCTTAGGTACTGCCGAACAGGAAGCGGCTACAAAAGCAGCCGCACATGCCAACACCCCAACCATCGTTCATACCGATTCCTTAGCCCGTGGTTTCTTTACCATACAGCAAAGCGATGCCACAACCTTTATTGAAAGTTATGAGATACTGGATATACAGGGACAAAGGATTTCGATGTTTGATGGCCGCGGATTGCAGCCTTTGCAATACCGCTATAATATGCTGCAGGCACCTTGTCGCCAGGAAAGTATCGATAGTGGCACGGCCTATACCTTGCTGGATGTAGCCGGACAGCCGCTCTACGCCTGGGATGCGGAGGATCGCAAAACCTATATGACTTATGATGTACTGCGCCGCCCGCTGGCTCGTTACTTAACGCCAAGTGGTGGAACAATTACTAAACCGGAATACTGGATCTATGGTGAAGGGCAGACAGATGATACAGTATTGAACCTGCGCGGACAAGTGTATGAACATTTTGATGCCAGTGGCCAACAGCAGGTAGTACAATACGATTTTAAAGGTGCACCTTTGGAAAGCACACAGCGATTACTTGATAGTGCGATCACCACAGAAGTAGACTGGGATAATGCTCCGGCTTTAAGTACCGAAGTATTTACATCCACTATACAATACGATGCACTGGGCAGAGCCGCTAAAAACACCGATCCCGGTGGACATGAGCATCATTACATTTTTGCACGCAGTGGTGCCTTGCAGCAAGTGAAACTGGACGGAACGATTTATGTACAGGACATCGTACATGATGCCAAAGGACAAAGACAGGCGATCTGGTATGGCAATGGTACCAAGACTTCGTATACCTACGATCCCTTTACTTATAGCCTGCGTCGCCTGCTTACGTTGAAGCTCAGCACCAACGACATTCTGCAGGACCTGAATTATGTCTATGACCCATCGGGCAATATTACCCGTATCAGCGATGCAGCACAGCAAACCTTGTTCTTCGACAATACAGTAGTGAGTCCGGACCAGGTCTTTACCTACGATGCGCTCTACCGCCTCATTAAAGCAGAAGGGCGTGAACAGAAAGGTACCAATGATTTTGATGTAACGGACAATTTCACCGACGCCTCCTGGAAAGTGGCGCATAAAGGAGATGGTGCAGGGGTACAAAGGTATACCCAATACTATACTTACGATGAGGTGGGCAATATCCTGGAACTGCAGCATAGTGCCGGCACGGCGAGCTATACCCGCACTTATACCTACAGCAATAGCCACAACCGATTACTGAGTACTACAGTGGGTAGCGATACCTACACCTATACGCATGATGTACGGGGCAATATGGGTGCCTTACCGCACCTCAACAGCATGGCCTGGAACCATCATAACGAACTGGCTTCAGTGGTGAAAGGTACCGACACCACCTATTACCAGTACGGCGGTGGACAACGTATCCGCAAGCATACCATAAAAGGTACAATTGCAGAAGAACGGATTTATTTGGGCGATTATGAAATCTACCGTAAATTCGACAATAGTTCTTTGATTTGTGAAAGAGAGACCCTGCATGTAAGCGACGACAGCGGACGCATTGCGATGCTCGAAAACCGGACTTACGGCACGGCTGCTGACGATAATAATACCGCAGCTACCCTTATCCGTTATGTATACAGCAATCACCTGCAATCGGCTTCACTGGAATTAGATGAAAACGCAGCTATTATTAGTTACGAGGAATATCATCCTTATGGTACGACATCTTACCAGGCCGTAAATGCCAGTATTAATGCCGTAGCCAAACGCTACCGCTATACCGGTAAAGAGCGGGATGAGGAAAGTGGCTTGTACTACCATGGTGCACGCTATTATATTCCCTGGTTGTGCCGATGGACAGCTGTAGATCCCTTAGAGGCTAAGTTTGCGGGCATGAGCCCATATAACTATGCCTTTAATAATCCGGTGATGTGGAATGACTTGAGTGGAGCTGCGCCGGGGGATGAAGATAAAACTAATGACTTTAAACATACAACACCGGGTGGAGATTTTCATCCAATCGGAATGGAGAAAGATCTTGAAGTTATCAGAGATGATCACTATAGAGATAGTGGGGGAATGGGTTTTGTACAGCAAGTTCATGATAAATCCAATGGGAAAAATTACTCTATTTTCCGATATTTAAATTCACAGAAATATTATTCCTGGATAAATGCTACAACTGGACAAGCCGAAATATTTTATGGCCTCCATAACAACACTAAAAATAAAGATGCAAATGGTCATTGGAATGGATATTGGCAAGCTTACTACACAGCGGAGCAGCAAGCAGAAATAGATAGGATTGAAACAGAGAAAAAAATTGAAAAGCAGATTCAAGAGTTTGCACGAGAAACAATGAGCGTTGTACCTTTTGTTGGCGGTGGGCTTGATATTGTTGAGGGATTAAATGACGGAAATGTCGGGCAGGTAGCTTCTGGAGCCGTAGGTTTAGCTTTAGATGTTTTCGGTGGCACTATTTTTAAGGCGGCGGCAGCTGGTATTAAAGGAGTGGTCAAAACTGGAATAAAAGAAGGAGCTGAAATTGCAGCAAAAGAAGGAGCGGAAGTTGCAACAAAAGAGTTAGTTTCTATAGTTAAGCAGGATGAAAAAATATTAAAATACGCTAAAGAAACGTTTGAAGGCAATGAAGCTCTAAGAAAAGAAGCAAATAGTTTAATTGAACAACTTAACAAAGGTAATATGAATCCAGGCATTGGAACAAAGAATATAGGAAAAGGAATTTTTGAAGCTCGCTCGAGAAATGGAGCAAGGATATATTTTAGAAATAATTCTAAAATAGAAATCTTAGGATATTCTCATAAGGGAAATCAACAAAATGTAATTAATCAGATTATGAAAATTTATGGAAAATGAGAAAATTTAAGATTCTATTCCCAACAGGCTATTTTATTGATAATTTTGAGAATGACAATATTGATATTAATGTAGTATTTGAAGACCATACAGTTTATGTTGCTACAGCATTTACTCTTGTTAATATAAGACTGTTAATGGGAACTAATAACTATTTCTGGGCAAGTGATATGTTTATTGTCAGTGATCTTAGGAAGGAAACATTAAAAAAGGCTATAAACGAAGCTATTAAAAATGAATATTTCGAGTTAATTTTTAACAAAATTGGAGATATTCAACAAGTTTATGAATGCAACAATTTTGATGAAATTAAAGATATAGAATAATGATCCTTTAACCATTGATGCTTTTTCCAAGACAATAAAATTGGGTAGTGTATCAAAGTTGTGTATATTTAATTAACTACTTTTTAAATTACTGGAAATAAACAATTTGATAAAAAGTTATTTGTAATTTAATTTTTTATTTCGGGCGACCTATAAGGTCGCCCGATTGTTTTAAAGGCAATAAACGGTCTGTAATGCAAAGAATAGTGGCTAAGTGTATCAAAGTTGTGTATGAGAAAATTAAGTGTATTGAATGTAGATTTTCATGTGTGAAAAATGGAATATCATCAGGCAGTCAACGCTATCGTTGCAGAAGCTGCGGAAAAGAGTATGAAATGGACGAGCTGTGTACTTATGTAAAGAACAAGACCCGAAAACGCTGGATAGCTTATGCTATAAGAAAAGATACTAGGGAAGTGGTAGATTTTTCTATCGGTAGCAGAACGAATAGAACATTAACAAAAGTAACAGATACTTTGATATTGTCGAATGCAGTAAAAGTATTTACAGATAAGTTGATCAATTACAAATATTTATTGCCGTCAAGTATTCATTCAACAAAAAATAGAGGTACCAATCATATCGAAAGAAAAAATCTTACGTTAAGAACCCATTTGAAAAGATTGGGCCGGAAAACCATTTGTTTTAGCAGGAGTATAGCTATGTTAGCAGCCTGTTTAAAGATTTATTTCTGGGCATATTAATTTATGACATCTACCGTAAATTCGACAATAGTACATTATATTTTAGTCTATTTACACGCGCAGGGGTGCGCGCGCACGAAGAGGGGATTGACTAACAATTATGCTGCTGAACATTATTTCAATAAAGGCATTTTCAACAAATTAAAAATAAAGTAATGATGAGTTTTAAATATAGGGCAATGCGAGATGGCATTGGAATTGCTATAGATGCAACAATAAATATAGAAATTATACATAAAGATGAATCCGACAATGTCCCAATAAGTATTTTATTTAACGATAATATTCCAAAAAAATTTAAGGAAAGCATTCCTTTGATTGAAAGCACAATTAACCATTATTTGCACCTATTTAATAGTCAGATTCAAAATAGTATTTTACAGGTTACATTTGAAGAAATAGAGACCAGTCCTGCACATTATCAGGTGGAGAGCTTTATAGGTCTAACAGTAATGTTACTCAATGAGTATTTTAGCATTAATATTCCTGAACCCATATATACTAGAAATCCGTCTATCGGAAATTTTGTTTTTGAGCTCCAAGATTAATATTCTATTACAATGCATTAGACAAAGAGCATTAACTAAACATAAGGTATTTGTTCAGGTAATGTATCAAAAGGGTAATGTATCAAAAGTGTTGATGAAATTTTTTTTAAATAATTAATGAGCGTTACCGTAAATTCAATACTTCGACAGGCTCAGTACTGTCTAGTTCTTTAGATTTTATCTCTTAGCACGCGCAGGGGTGCGCGCGCCAGCAGGGGATCAAAATTTGGCAATTATCAACGTATTGCAAAAGATAATGGGAAGACATTTTATGTCTATTCACAAAATGCAATCCCCCAAATTTTCAAAGATTTCTTTAACAGAAAAGGCATTAATTGTAAATAAATTCATAAGAATATGTCCAAATCAGCTGATATTAAAATATCAATAAGCCACAATCAAAACAACGTAAATGTTCTTGACATATTAAACCTATTTCAAGCAACAGGATGGCAATTAGATTACCATGGAAATATTGGATATCTACCAATAAATGATGAAGATTATAATTGGACAACGGTTTTAGTTTCCGATAAACAAAAGGTTTATGATGATATTTATAAGAAAATTCAAAAAAAAGAGACTATTGGTATCACATTAGTAAATCAACAAACCGACGTCGGGATGAATTTGCTTATAGACTTTGCAATTCAAATTCTAAATTTTGACCTATCCATTAATCGCAAGGAAATTAATGAAATTAAAACGACTGATTTTTCCTTTTATTTAACCCAAATAGTACCTATACTCCAAAAAGCGGGTTTGATTATTGAAATAATAGAATGTATAGAAGCCTAAATTATAATTGTCCACGAACATCTTAACGTATAGTTCTATTTCTTCCCCCGGTATCCCCCAATACCGGGGGTTCTTTTTTAAAATATTTTCTCCTTTTCCTAAAGCCTCGACATATCCTGGCGTAGGCTGGTTGTGTCATTACTGTACTTCTAATTAATCTACAGTAAATTAGATACCTCGACATACTCAGTACTGTATCTAGTTCTTTTGACTTTATCTCTTAGCACGCGCAGGGGTGCGCGCGCAAGTGAGGTTTTGAATGCAAAGCAAACTAAAAGTTGCGTGCGCCAGCAGGAATGTAAGCAGTCTTAAAAATAATGAACCCTTACTTTTGACTATTTAACGCAAATAACATGAACTTATTAGAAATCGAAAATCAATTTTCAACACTATGCGATATTGATAAAATAAAAGATGATTTAACTCAATCCTTTTTTCGTCTGATTCATAATGCAGAAAACATTGAAATTAAAGATGAAATTGATAAACATGCCAAAGGTGAAGATTTTGTTCTAACCTTTTCTAGCATAAGTTTACACATATTAAATCACAACAAAAGAGCCCCATACCTCTTTGCTAGATTGGATATTAGTACAAACACATTGAATAAGCCATTTGCATGGTATGATATTGAATATGGGGTACAGGGTGAGTTTTTAGATGATTATTTAGATTTTTACTGATTAGGTAGTTTCCATTTTGGAAAAGAAGTATTAATTAAGCAATTGAAAAATTACAGTGATATGATAAAAGAAATTAGAATTCAAAACACTGATTATTTTTATGTAACTGATCCCCAGAATGATGATATGAGTTCATGCGGACCAATTCATGAAGAAAATCTTTATAAAAAACTCAATATCACAACAATTGAAAATGTAAGATTAATATTAGTACCAAATATTATTTCCAAGGAAAAGGGCCATTATTTGCTTTATCTCTATTGGGGGGAAACTAAAAATTTAGAAGCATTAGATACTCGCGTTTTAGAAGGTAATTATGATGAGGATGATTTTTCAAACGCAATCCCTACAATTTATAAAGAAGATGCAACATGCTTTAATTGTAAGCAGAAATTCAATGGACTTGAGGTAGATTATGGTTTTGCATCTGTTGGAAGTAAGGATTTATTTAGACAGAAAATGGATTTCATTTTCAAAAATAAATTAAATTTAAAATGTCCTAATTGTAATAGCGATCTGCGAATTACAATTTTAAAATTTATCTAGATTTATTTTACAAATAAGAATTAATACTTCTTTATCCCCCGGTATCTCCCGATACCGGGGGATATTTTTTCCAGATATTTTCTCCTTTTCTCAAAGCCTGGACATGTCCTGGCGTAGGCATGTCGTTTCTTTGCTATATAAACACGGACACCCTATAAACCCTGAAACACCGAACCAACACCATGAAAAATATTATAAACCTAACCCGGTACCCTGGCTGTTTTTTCCGCAGGATTACGCACTACCTTAGTGTGTTCCTGGCCTACACCCCATCCCTGCTACTACTCACTGTTTTTGCCCTGTCACTTATGATCCTCCCTCAAGGGGCAGACCTTTTGGTCAAAACTACGGAAAGCAGCCATTGGTATTCCGGACTCTGGGTCCTGCTCTCCCTTTTTTTCTGGAGCTATATGCTCTGGTATTCGGGCCGCATGATCTCTTACTGTAAAGAAAAATTATTCCGTAAGTCTTCCCGGCTGATGTTCCACATCCCTCGCCTGCTGGGTTTTTCGGTCTATAGCATATTCATTTCCGGCTTGCTGATCAGCACTGCAGATCCGGATCAATATGATACAACTACCCTGCTGGGTCTGCTGCTCATGGGCATTCCCCTGCAATACGTAGCCTTACATCTTTTGCTCAAAGAACTGAGCAACCGCATATACTTTTACTTCGGTCAGAAAGGTATCGATTATACTTTTCGCATTACGGCATTATGCTGTGCATTACTGATCACATCTGTAATACCCGGCACCTATCATGCCTACTGGCTGATGCTGGTCACCCTGGCCCTGCAGATCTGTTTTCTGCTGCTGGTCATGGTCCGTAAGGAGATTACTGAAACACGCATACCTTTATGCTGGAAGTACCGTGTACAAAGGCTTTTAAACCGTTTGTTCCGCTCCTTTCGTCAGCGTATTCCGGACCGGGAAGAACATGCTTTCCTGGTCCTGCAATTATTAGCCTTTATTTCTTTCATCACTTTTGTGCTGACGATTACCCTACAGTCCTTTGCGGTTGCACTGGGTAGCCTTACCGTACTGCTGCTGGCTTTCGGATTTTACACCGGCCTCTGCAACCTGGTATGGGTATTTGCTTATGTACACCGGATCAATATTGTATTTTTCCTGTTCCTGCTGGCACTAGGTGGTGCACAATTACATAATGTGCATCGCGTAGAAACGGTGCCCGTTAAAGGTTTAGACTATAGCCTGCGACCAGATTTTAAAACCTACATCTATTCCTGGCTGGCGCATCATGAAGAGGCTTTACGCAACCCCGATCAACCGGTGGTGCCTATGATCTTTGTACACAGCGATGGTGGTGCCTCCCGCTCCGGCTACTGGGTGGCCGGGGTATTGAGCCGCCTGGACAGCCTGAGCGAAACGCAGTTCAGTCAGCATCTTTTTGCGCTCTCCGGTGCATCTGGTGGTAGCCTGGGCAATACGACTTATTATAGCTTACTGTATTTACGACAACTACAGCATATACCGGCGCTGCATACCGAAGCGGAGGCTGCCGTTTTCCTGAATCATGATTTCCTCAGCTTTAGCCTGGCACGGATGATGGGGGCAGATCCTGTAAACTATATCTACCCCATTCTGCCCGATAGGGCAAGGGCACTGGAACAAAGCATGGAAGCGGCCGGAACGGAACAATCTGTATTGCACGGATTTTTTGCCCGGCCTTTTTCGACCCTATGGATCGACACCGGTAGCCGGACTTTACTGCCTATTCTATGCATTAACACGACACGTATGCAGGATGCACAACCGGCTGTAATCAGCAATGTATTACTGAGCCGGCTTGCTTTTGGCAAAAGGCTGGATGTATTATCGTTGCTGCCTCCTGAGGAGGATATCCGCATCAGCACAGCAGTGGTGCTGGGCGCGCGTTTTCCCTATATCAGTCCGGCGGGCAGTATTGCACAACAGGCACAGGCCAGGCTGGAAGAACACTACTTTGTAGATGGTGGTTATTTCGATAATTCGGGTGCGGGTGTGGTGCATGAAATGATCCTGGAGATTGAAGAGTTGTTCCGGCATGATGATTACCTGAAAGCGCATTACGGAACCGCATTGCAGAAGATCCGCTACCAGGTTTTACACATCAGCAACAGTCCGCGCAGTGTGCCGAAACTGAAACGGATCAATACTATGGTAAATGATCTGGCGGCACCATTCATTACACTTGTGGGTTCTTACAATGCACAAACGGCCGTGAATGATTTTCGCCTGCAGGCTTATGTTACCGCTTTGCAGCAATACCAACGCAGCATGCCTTTGTATCCAGCCTACCAGGAGATCAATCTGTACCTGAATGACAGCCTGGCGGCAAAGGAATACTACAGTATGAACTGGGTGCTATCGGATGCAACCATACAACGCATGACGAAGCGATTACATACCCATAGCGACATACAGCAGTTTGCTCATTATTTAAAACTGCACACCTTGCCCTATACGAAACTATTGATGACACAAACTCATAAACAACCTTAAACACTATGGCTTTACAAATTTTCAATCCGCAAGCTGAATCCGGTGTATACCAATTGCCGGATTCGGCGCCCATCCTCAGTCCCGAGCATGTACAGCGCCGCCTCACGAACAGTAAACAATTATCAGGAATAGAGCTGCGCATCCGTTCTGTGTTTGTCAAGAACAACCGCACGATGAAGTTCTGGCCTTTTCCCGGGTTGGCTAACCTGTACCTGGTATTCTTCATTGTGAGCGATACGCCCAATCAGTCTTTATGGCCAGTGCGGGTCATTACCTTTCCCGGAGTTGATGATCAGGACAGTCTGCCTACTAATGAGACCATCTTTTATTATGCCGATGAAAACGGGATCAATATGCCCGGCCAGCTGCATCTTGTTGCTACGGTAGTGAAGAGCAAGAAAGGCATGCGCAATGCCGGCGCTATACTGGAGCAGCTGAAGCAGGATGTACATTATGACAATCTCCTGCAAAAGGTTACGGCAATGACCCGCAATGCCACTACAACCGGTGCGATCATTGAAAGCATTAAGGACCTGAGTCACCTGGTGGGTCAATACCTGGGCAAGGTTGAGGATCGGCCGCTCGCTACAATCATGAAAAGCTTTACGGCACTGGCCGGAGACTGGGATGATGCGGGAACCCGTACCATCAGTATCTCTACCGCTAATGTTGATTTTGCATTTGATTTGATTGTGAAGAAGCAGGATCTGCTGATCGCTTAAAACTTAGAGGCATTTATATAAAAGCGCCGCGAGAAATAATCTCGCGGCGCTTTTATATGGATATTTCATCAGGCACTTAGTCTTGCAGCCTGTACATGCATCCAGTCGTAATTGCGGGTTCGGCCCAAGCTTACCCAACCTTCCTTTTCCCAGAACTGCCACCAGGCTTCGTATTCCGGCCCGGCAAAAGCAGCTTTGTCCCTGCCCCATTTCAACTGGTTTCGCTCCGGGTCAAAGTCCAGGGCGATACCCCAGGAATGTGTGCTGAGTGTAGTTCCGTTACGAGTCTTACGATACTGGAAGCAGCCTCCGTAATGGTTCAGGTGCAGCCGGTCGATGTCCTCTAAACCGTAATGGTCCAGCACCTGGTTCAGTACACGCAGTATACTGTCTTTTACTTTGTAATGCGTGGTAATCTTGTCTACCGTTTGTGTCGTATCCCAGGCCAGCTTAAAGGGATAAGGGATGGCATAGGTGACCAGGTTAGGATTATGCTCTGCCAGTGCGGTGCCGTAAAAGCGGTTCAGCGCAGTCTGTGTCTGTAAGGGCCATACATTTTGCGCAGCCGGAGCAACAGGCGGGAAGATGAGTATAGCGGATAGCTGGTTAAACGCCTTTTGCGTTTCCGGCCCCCAGATACCATCTACTGGTCCGAGATCATAACCGGATTGTTTGCAATATAGTTGTATGCAGCCGGTCAGTTTACGATCGGTATCCCAACGTACGGGAAGGCTGGTGAGCAGACCCAGTGCCGTTCTGGTTTTCGTTCCCGGTATGCCATCTACATTACCTACCGGTAAGGATTGCTGTTGTAAAAATTGTTGTGCCGTTTTAATTTGTTCCATAGTCCATTTCATGATGTTGCAGTTTGTGTATTAAATGTTTTTAAAGCCATATTGTTTCGTAGATATCTTTGTAGTCGGCAGCTTCAATAATTTCAAATCCAACGCGCTCCAGGAAAAATCTTTTCCCCGCGTCGATATTCATTTCCCCGCGTGTACAGACATACCAGCCTTTACGCTTCTGATCCCTGTATTTGCGATAGAATTTCATGCGCTCTATCAGCAGCCAGCGGAGGAAGGTTTCATTCTCTTCCAGTCCCAGTCCAAATATGAACAGTGATTTCCCGAACAAAATCTGCAGCCATGTCCTCGCACCTTTCCATAACAGCATATGATCGCCGGAATGCAACTCTTCTTCCTGAGCTTTGTACAGCATAGCATGAGCGCGTTGCACGCTGCCCATGTAGTGACTCAGGCCCAATCGTATGCTTCGGTGGTAATTAATCATACCATTGATATACCAGATCCCGAAACCCTCTGTAGGCAAGGATAAAGGGGCAAGCCCATGATAAGTAGACCAGGGATAAAAATCGGTGAAGCCCTCCGGCTCTGTGCGCATCAGCGTACAGGAAAGCGTTCTCGAAAACGTTTCCTCGAAATTGGTGGTCAGTAAGGGTGCATTAAGCCCGAAGATATGTTCTGTAATGAGGCGATGATGATCTGAAGGCTGCCAGTCCTGTAACATCAGCGCTACTTCTTTCTGCAGCTGCAACTCGCGGGTATTTTCCAGTTCCAGGATATCATAGAATTCTGTAAGAGAAATACCATTGGGACGACGACTAAGGGTTTGCAAGGCCACTTTATCCCAAAGCTGCATCAGCAGATCATCCCAGGAGAGCGCATGCGGATTATTGGGATACCGGTTGATGCCATTACCAATAATAAAGGCAATATTATCGCGGTTACCAAGTATGATGTCTTTGATTTGGGAAGGATACATACAGATACAATATGAGTACCTGTAAAATAACGAACCGGCTACGCCATTGTATGACGCAGCCGGTAACATTTTTAATAAATAAAACACTATCGGATCAAAGTAAGGTCTCCAGAAGATCCCACTCTTCTCTGTACCTGTTCCAACAATTAGTACTCTTTCATACGGGAGGTTTCTTTGGTATCTTTCATACCTGCATACACCAGCAGGGAGCAGAAAATGCATGCGGTGATGTACCAGTAAAAATAATGCTCTACCCCTTCCTGCTTGAACCATAAAGCCAGGTATTCTGCGGTACCGCCAAAGATGGCTACCGTCAGTGCGTAGGGTAATCCTACACCCAATGCCCTCACCTCTGCCGGAAATAATTCTGCCTTTACCACTGCATTGATAGAGGTATAGCCACTGACGATGATAAGCGCTGCAAGCAACAGGAAGAACGCGGCGATCATAGAGGTTGTATGGCTGAGCGCGGTCAGCAACGGTACGGTACACAGGGTACCTAATATACCAAACCCTAGTAAGAGGGGTCTTCTGCCGATCTTATCGGATAAGGCTCCGAAAACGGGTTGCAGACAGGCAAAAATGAATAGGGTAATAAATGATATTAAGGTGGATTGTTCCTTGGTCAATTGTACGGTATTGACCAGAAACTTTTGCATGTAGGTGGTGTACGTGTAGAAGGCCAGGGTTCCGCCCAGGGTAAGTCCGATCACGGTCATCAATTGGCGCGGATGCTTCATCAGTTCTTTGATGCTGCCTTTACGTTCATCTTTAACGGTGTTTTTCTGATGCTCAAATGCCTCGGTTTCGTGCAGGTTTTTGCGGAGGTATAGCGCGATAACGGAGAGTATAGCCCCGATCACAAACGGAATGCGCCAGCCCCATTCATTGAGCTGCGCTTCGGTAAGCAATAATTTCTGTAGTAATAGCTGAATGCCCAATGCTATCAGTTGTCCGCCGATAAGGGTTACATACTGAAAACTGGAGTAAAAACCACGACGGTCTTCTGTGGCCATCTCGCTGAGGTAGGTTGCCGATACGCCGTATTCTCCACCCACGCTCAAGCCCTGTAACAGGCGTGCCAGCAGCAATAAGGCCGGAGCCAACACCCCGATGGTACTGTAGGCAGGTGTCAGGGCAATGAGCAGTGAACCGAAGGACATCAGCAGTACCGAGAGGGTCATGGCTTGTTTACGGCCCACCCTATCGGCAATACGACCAAACATCCAGCCACCGATCGGACGCATGAGAAAGCCCACCGCAAAAATACCGGCAGTGTTCAGCAATTGCGCTGTCATATTTCCGGCAGGAAAAAAGCTATGGGAAAAGTAGATGGCAAAGGCTGCATAGGCATACCAGTCGTACCATTCTACCAGGTTGCCGATCGAACCGCCGATGATGGCCTGAATACGCTCCCGGGTGGTAATAGCAGTGCTTTGGGTATGGGTCTCACTCATGGGGTAAAATTAACGGAATTAGGCATATCATGGGTATACACAGATAGCCCATATACATTAGTCCGCAGTATTTATAAAAAAGACAAACTGACTATCTGCATATAAGCAACCTTTTTTATTCGTCCTTTTGTCCGGCAACAAAAGGACCAAAAATGCCTTTGTTTTCATCAAGGCGATTGCGTGGCACCGCCATTTCGTATCGTTGCGTGCATTGATCGTCTGAGCTTAACGTGTGATGCGTTCGCTGCTCAACGATCGCATCTCCACTCCAAAATGGCTATCGCTGTGATGAAAACAACAAGCGATCCGTACTCGTACAGATCGCTCAAATGGCCTTGATTTTTTGGCGCTACCTTTTGCATCAAGGCAAAAG
>Ga0256790_1000025_pt1 | contig 77784 bp, 74 predicted proteins | sample MC6MC0941MT_FD_190206 | JGI IMG/M metagenome (GOLD analysis project Ga0256790, IMG submission 190206) | Metatranscriptome of enriched soil aggregate microbial communities from Iowa State University, Ames, United States - MC6-MC0941-MT... | ecosystem: Environmental > Terrestrial > Soil >... | reverse complement strand
TGCGGGCGTTTTTTTATCGTGGCTTCTACGCTACTAGCCAGAAACAATTTTTCCCAAAGGCAGTTTCCTTAAGACGTACACTATTAAAGTAGAAAAGCCTAAACATATGATGCTGGTTATCGGAATACCTACTATTGGATGAATAAAACGCCCGTTAATTCCGAGTTTATTTAAATATAAGAGCACAAGAACATGCACTAAGTATATTCCGTAACTATATTGATCAATAGTTGCAGATACTTTCAACAGCGGTTTATTACGTACCGGAGTTTTAAATTTAAAAAGCAAAAATACTCCTATGGTAACCATCATTACATTCGGGTTGAAATTATTATAAAATTCCTCATAGAACACTCCTTTTTTCACAGAAGCAATGTACGTTAAAGAGGCAGTGCTTAAAACCCCAACCAATATAAGCATTAAGGCGTAAAATGATATCTGCTTCTTTGTTTGCTTAAAGTTTTTGTTAGCCAAGTAATAGCCCAAAACCAAATAACCAATATATCCAGTGAAGTATAAGGGTCTGATATTCGCAAAATGGCTAATTCTTCCAATCGTGACTGTAAATACCCAAACAATCAGGAAATAAATTATCTCTTTTTCTGAGCAATTTCTTATCCATTTGCTGAGTATAGGTATAAACAGATATAATCCAATAAGCATATAAATGTACCACAAGTGATAGGAAGCTCCGAATAAAAAGTCGTTACATATTGTCTTAATTGCGGATAGCGGGGTAAACGTTTTACCAATATGCAAATCCGATAAAAAGCTATTGGCAATATAGATCAGTGACCAGAATAAGAATGGTATGAGTACACGTTTAAATCTTTTCTGAAAAAAAGCCGTCAACTCTATTTCTTGTGGCAACATTAATGCACCGGTAATCATAACGAAAACAGGAACACAATAGCGTACTAAGCTGTCATATAAATTAGCAATGTTCCAGGAAGCATTTGGTGGGTTAGTGAAACTTGAAAGTAAAAGTTCTGCAGAAACATGTAGCATAATTACACTAATGGTAGCAATTACTCTTAGATTACTAATCCAGTTGTTCTTATAAATTTCAGTCATAAATATTATTTATAGGCTAGGTGTGCATGAAAATGAATGGATCACAAAATTGACAAAAATTTGTGAGTGAGCAAAAAATCAATCCGCAATTGAATACATTAATTTCCAATTCCATGATTCTCAATACAGGTCATTTAAAATTACGCAGCAGCCGCATATATTAGCCATGTCCCAATATACGATTTCACAATATCACATATTTTAATAATACCCTTCGATAAGCCCAGGATACAGATAGAGCCACTTTTCACTTTCTCTTAAAACTTTTCGATGTAGATTTATATCCGAAAGCTATCTGTATCAACCACTTAAGCTATTGCATATGATCTACCACCGGTTCAAAAAAGGAAAGGGATTTTGCTATACCGATACAACAGGAATAAATGTAAAAGACCCCGAATTAAAGGCATTTTTTGCCTCACTGGTCATCCCTCCCGCATGGGAGAAGGTAAGTATCAACAGTTCCCCGAGGGCTAAGATACAGGCGACAGGTTATGATATAAAAGGACGCAAGCAATACATTTACAATCCTAAATTCCGGAAGCGGCAGGATGATCAGAAGTTTGACCGCATCATTCGCTTTGCCGCGCAACTGGAGCATATGCGCCGGGTTACGGGTCAGCATTTGCGCAAGCGCAAACTAAGCCGGGAGAAAGTACTGGCGACAATGGTACGCCTGCTGGACGTAGCATTCTTTCGCCCGGGCAATGAGTATTACCGTAAAGCGAACCAGAGCTATGGCCTCACTACCCTGCGCAGCAAGCACCTGGAGATCAGGGGTGATGAAATGATATTTACCTACCGGGGCAAATCGGGCCAGGACCAGGAGAAACATGTGGCTGATGCCAGGCTGGTAAAAATCGTGCAGGAGCTGGATGAGCTGCCGGGCTATGAAATCTTCAAGTACATTGACGAGGAAGATAATATACATGATATCAGGAGTAATGATCTGAACCAGTATATTCATGAAGTAATGGGTGAGGAGTTCTCCGCAAAAGATTTCCGTACCTGGGCTGGTACGGTGATCGCCGCCATGGCCCTGAATGAGATCGGGGCAGTAGAACCTGAAGATCAGAAAAACCTGAAAAAGAATATTCGTGATGCCGTGGTGACTGTAAGCGAAAAGTTGGGCAATACACCCGCCATCGCCCGCAGTTCCTATATAGACCCCAGGGTAATTAGCCATTACACACAAGGCCGCACCCTGACTACTGTACAGCGGGCAGTAAAAAAGATGCTACAGACAAATGAGGCACTTTCTGTAGAAGAGCTCGGGGTTCTATGTCTGCTCCGTAAACGCCTGGATAAAGAGACCTGAGCAGGCCGGAACTGATTATCCTTTACGCTTACGCTCATATACCAGGTCTACCATCATACCCAGTGCGTTTTTGATCTGATCCCGCCCTTTTGGTTGGGTAAGGTCTATACCACAAAAGGTTTTAGCGTTGGTTGTATACATATTCAGATAATATGCTCCGGAAATGAGTATTGCCATGGCTGCACGAAACTCTTCTGATTGCTCTTCAAAAAACGGATCGGTGATATTGGCCATCAGTACTTCTCCATTAGCTTCCCGCTCATCTGCAATTTTTTTCAGCGATTTACGCTGCTCGGTAATGCCCCAGAGTAATATTTTCTGCAACTCTTTATTCTGTGCCACATAATCGTATTGCTCCTGGATCATATTCCGGGTAAAGGCTTGTCCGCCATCACTCAGATCGCCCGGACCATCCTCATCCGATACATTGCTCCAGAAATCAAGGGAGCGGATATACTCATCGACAAGTCCGTCCGTACCGCCGAAATAATTATAGATCAATTTTTTATCCAGTCCTGCCACAGCGGCAATATCATTCACTTTTAAGGCAGCAAAGCCTTTTGCTTTCAGTATCTTCCCTACTGCAGCAAGTAGTCTCTGTTTGCTCTTCTCCTTGTTCCTGACAACTGGTTTTTTGGTATCCTTTTCCATGGTCGTTTAATATTATGTACAAAAATAACCTATTTTAAGATCACCTTTTAGTGAGTTTTGCTATATTTGCACAATATTTGCTAAAAATCTGCAACGCTTAAACAGGAAAAGATGAAAAAGCAACTGCTCCTCCTCCTTTTACTGGACTTATGCATGGTTTCATCCTGTGGTAATAACCGGGATTTTGCCTACAATGAGAAGATGACCAGTAATTTTTATTCCTGCAAAGAACGCCTGGATGACAAACATCATAAGTTGGCTAAGGGTGGCTTTGATACAGAAAAAGAAGACATCATCTCCTATGAAATGGAGCTGAAAGAGGCCAGGAATCTTGCGGACTATACCAATGAAACTAAAAATGAAGCCAGTACACTGGAACATAGTCACGAGGCCGATGCTTTCCATGCCAATGTGCTGACCTATATGTCCAAGATCGCAGATGAGTATACTCCCTTGCTGATTAAATATATAGAAGAACAGGATACCAGCACCCGCAAGGCCATACGCCTGCAACTGGAAACCAGGAGAGATGCATTACATGCATTGGAAGATAAGTGCCAGGAACTACAAATAGCCTTCCTGAAAAAGGCCGGTATTAAAGTTAATACAGAAAGCATACAACATAATTAAAATTGTTAGCCACTTACCCGGATCTCCGGGAGGAGTTGAATAGAGATGAAAGCATATATTGTTTCCCTAAGCCTGGTCCTCTGCAGCTTTACCGCATTTGCACAAAAGCTCCATAAGCTGGACCATTATATTGATCATATCGAGTCTTATAACCAGTGCATAGGGACAATATCTGTATTCAAAGATGGCAGGCAGGTATACCAGCGCCGTTTCGGACAGGCCGCTTTGCCAAACAGCAAATGGAATAAACATACACAATACCAGATAGGCTCTATCACCAAAGTATATACTGCTGTACTGATCTGGAAGCTGATTGAAGCGGGTCAATTGACCCTGGATACCCATCTGGACAGGTATCTACCACAAATGGCTAATGCAGACAAAATTACAATCAGACACCTGCTAGAGCACTCCAGCGGCATCAGCCGTGATTATGACCATAAACCAGACCGTAGCAACTGGCTGATCGACAGTACAGCAAAGCACGACGAAATTATTGCAGAAATTATACGTCAGGGTGTCGTATTTGAACCCGGCACAGCCGTAGCCTACTCCAACTCGGCTTATTACCTGCTGAAACATATTATTGAACAGGAGTACGGGGCACCATATGGGCAGATAGTGTATAAAGAATTAAGTAAACCCTATCACTTAATCGATTTTGCTACTGCCGATATGGACCCGGAAAATGTATTCCCTTCTTATCAGTATGATTACAGCAAATCTACCTGGACCCCGATGCTGGATTATCAATACCGAAACATTATGGGTGTAGGTGATATATCGACTACTCCTGCACAGCTGAATAAATTCTTTCACCTGCTCTTTTCGGGAAAGGTGCTGAAGCCAGAGAGCCTGCAGCAAATGTTCCCGGATGCCAAAGAAGATTTTGGCCGTAACCTGATGAGGATTCCCGTATACCAGCAAACTCTTTATGGCCATGGCGGAGATACCAGGGGCACCCATTCGCTGATGGCATACGATACCGCAAGTAAGATTGGTATTGCGATGATTATCAACGGACAAAGATACCCACACAATCAATTCTATATTGATGCATACCAGGCACTGTTCAGCGATAGCACTGCATTACCCTACTTCATACCGGATACCCAGCTGAAACAATATACTGGTCTTGTATGCCAATGATTCTATACAGCTGCAATTAAAACTTTACATCGATCAGGAACACGGATTATTGTGTGAGGAAGTAGCGGAAGAACTGGCTTACCCGCTTACGCCAGTTGCTGCCAATACTTTTAAGGTGCCTAAACTGGGCATTACTATCGCATTCAAAGAAAACGAACTTTTTTTTACCCAAAACGGGATCAATATCACCCTGAAAAAGTAAAGGAGTAGATAGGCTTATCTACTCCTTATTGATCCTGTGAATTTCCAATATTGATTCCAGTCTTTCCAGGTCAGGAAATCCGGCGTTACAAAAATCATTGGCTCGGTCGATAGAGTTGCAAACCACTGTCTGAGCGCAGCGAGTCTGGTTTGCGACCGACCGACACATTGATTTTTAGCCAGGGATTTATACAGCCTTGATTTTTTGGCGCTACCTTTTGCCTTGATGCAAAAGGTAGCAATATATGAATGAGAAGCAAGAAATAATTTAGGTCTTTGTTTTCTTAAAGCGAATACTCAATAAATACTATTTGAATTATAGGCTGCCACTTTTCATTTTAAAAATAACCATTTGCCGGTTTTGCCACAACGGAGTAAAATATTTATAAAAAGATCCATCTTCCTTCAATAATTTAACCAGTTCCTTCAGCTCACACACACCATATTGTACAGAGTGATCTCTGAAAAAGCGGTAAGCTGTTCCGAAATCACCATGCCACCATTCATTATTCAGCACATATCCTTTACGATTGAAGTAAACCAGTGCAAGATTAGGCGCCCCTTCGTTCAGTACAATGATCTGTTCCCTATCCGGTATTGCATTCTGCAGATAATGAGCTCCCTGCTTCATCCATCCCGCATGATAATCATCTGAAAATTCTTTATAATACCAGGATAGTCGCTGTTGTGTGCTGATATAGCTCCAGGTGAGCAGCATTAAAACTGTAACTATTATACCCTTTTGTTGAGGTCTTGTTATGATCCGTTGTCCGGAAGCAATAATAAACCTGTATGCCTGCAAAATGATAAATGGAAGAAAGATCGGTATGATATAGTAATCATGATCTATAAACTGGCTGCCCATAAGATAAGACACCAACAACATTCCAGCAAGCAATATCAGGTTCAAAGGGAAAAGATGCTGCTGCACCTCATATTCTTTACGGCAGCGGTAATTGTACAGCAATATGCCTAAAATGAGTCCATAGACAGGGATGATAAAATACTCTTTCAACCATATTTTAGGAAACTGTGAAAAAAGGAAAAATGCTGCCTTCTTTAGGGTAAGCGGGCGAACATTAAGCAGGAACAAACTACTATCAAACACTTTGTTGAGATAATGGTTATACAACAAATAGCCAACCAGTGTTGCAAGAGATAGTATAATATAAACAATATACAACCAATATCTATTACCGGTAGACTTATACTCTTTTTTATAAAACAAACGATACAGATCATAAGCCACAAAACCAATAAGGTATATACCAGATGAGGTTTTGATCAGTGTAGCCAATGTACATAAAAACAGTGCGCAATACCGTTTTGATGTTTTTTGCTGCAGCCAGCACTGCAGGTATAAACCCATACCTACTAACAAAATACTTACCGAAACGGTATCGGGCATATAGCTACAGGTATAATTCAGAAAGCAGGGAGACAACAGCAGTATCAGGGAAGGTAATATTGCCAGCAGGAAATGCCGGGTAAATGTTGCTGCAATACGATACATAAAAAAGAGGCATAACCCTACAATAAATGTATCCAATAATCGAAAAATAATACTGATATAAGCCTTGCCCAGAATTTTAGCGATAAGTGCTGCTATATAGGCCTGTATAGGAAACTCTACTCCGGTAACACCTCCTTTCGAAAATTGTGACAGTGTACTGGGTTTAAAAAAATGCATCCCGTTCTCATAATAACCATAAGCCAGAGCAAGACGATCGGCCTGTGCCCATTCGTGGATGCCATAGGGCAATTCGAACAGGAGTGACCTGAACTGCACCGCAAAAAAGACCAGCAGCAACAGTATAAATAACAATTCTTTCTTTTTAGCAGTTAGTGTGTCTGAGATATGGTATATATCCAAAGTAATAAGGCTTATGTTTTACGATATTCGGGACTAAGATAATATGCGGATATGTAAATCGAAAGCTTTCACAGAGATACATTATTCCCAATCATCTATATCCTGTTGTGTATAAATGATTTTATGATCAGGATTTTTGCGGTAGTGTGGCTGCAGCGATTCATAATATTCTCCTTCGTCGGTAAGCCATTCGAGCTGACCATATAATATAGCCCTGTGTCTATGGTTCTCGTCGGGATCGAGCAAGCACCGGGTATCATTCTCACAGCACTCACAACTATTTCTGTACACCGCTTCATAACCACATATATCACAATAAGACACCCTGCGAAACTGGTCAATCCAGTCATAGTCCAGACCGGGCATATGGAGTGGCAGGTGATGCAGGAGAGCACCATAGCCGACGACACTATTGTATATCCTTACACTCAGATCAGATGGCTGCAGTTTCGGGAATTGCTTTTTCTCCAGGTGTATTTCCAGATGACGATATGTCCCCATATGATTCTTATCGCCAAAGTTCATGACTGCAACCTGGCTCCAGAAGAATGTTTTGCCATTGTAAGTAAAGCCTTCCGGCAGCAACGTCACCAGACCACGTGCCTGCAGATAATGCTTGCGACAAGCTACATACTCCCATCCATGATAGCGGATCATTCCCTTCTCCCCACAGGTCTCACATACCTTCTCCGAGCGTTCTGTATATTTCTCAATCACCTCATTATACTGATGTGCAGTATAAAAACGCAGTGAAGCATATTTCTCTTTGATACAGCTAACCTTACGATCCCAACCCAGCTGATCCAACTCACGGATCAGGTCCAGCACCAGCGGATACCAGGCGCGCGAAATCTGTAGTTTAATTCCGTTAAGCACAGCAAGCTTCTGTAAATCATAGTCATTAATAGATTCATCAATTACAAAATCTTCCAGTCGGGTACAGTACTTATTGGTATAATCAGCTACTTCTTCATCCGTAGGTGCATCGGGCATAGGATCGGTAACCGGACCATAATCCTGGTAACGATAATTGTCCACAGAACGAATCCTGCGGAAGATTAAGTATAAAGCCGCAACCAGCACCAGGAAACCACCGGTCAGTATATATAATGGGGTCATAGCAATACAAATTTGCTGAACAGTAATACTATACAATTTCCCGAATGCCACCAAATGAATTACCCGATTTGTTCCTCCAGAGCTAACGCCCGTTTACTGAAAAGATTGTATTTCCCCTTAAAATTCTGATTGCTATTGCAGTAGCCGCACACTATCTGATACCGGTTATGCGCCATCGGCACAAGCACCTAAGGATTAACGCACTTTTACAAACTGGTTTGGCAAAAATGGCTGAAATTTGATAGAAACAATTATCAATGGCAAAGACCGATTATCAGAGTATCGATGAATATCAGGATGTATTTCCTGCAGAAATGCAGATCCGGTTGCAGACCATCCGGGATATTATCAAGCAACAGGCTCCCGAAGCAACTGAGGTAATCAGTTACCAGATCCCGGCATTTAAACTGGGCAAGCAATTCCTGATCTATTATGCAGGATTTGCACAGCACCTTACCCTGTCCTCTCCCTGGTCAGCAGCCTTCCTGCAACACTTCAGCAAAGAGCTGGAGGGCATGAAAGTGAGCAAGTCAGTGATACAGTTCCCCTTAAACAAACCATTACCACTCGATTTTATTAAAGCAATCATTGCTTTCCGGAAGCAGGAGTGTGAGGCCTGAGCCCTTTACAATCCCGTAACGTACCGGTAACATTGGCTTCATAACATTGCAGTATTCCACAACCGCAATGTTATGAAGCCCTTTTTATTGGCAGGGATCAGTTTATCTATCCTATTATTACTCCCTGCGCCACAATCATTTGCCTATACAGAAAACACCCGCTTCGAGCTGGAATCCGAGCGCAGTATATCCTTATCCAAGCCAGAATCAGAATTCCTGAACCTGCGCCAGCAGTACCAGCTGGCACTGGATAAAAAGGATGAAGGACTACAGGCATCACTGCTCAAAGAGATGGGTACGCTCTGCTTTCATCTCGGGCATTATGCCCAGGCAATGGAATACTACCTGAATGCCCGTAAACTACTGGAAGCCAATGGTGACCAATCCCTGCTGGCCGCTTTATATAACGAGTTGGGCACCTTGTATTATTACAATAAAAATATTGACAAAGTCAAATCCAGCCATCAGGCTGCCCTGCAGCTGTATACCCGTCTGAAAGATGAGCAAGGTATGGCAGAAACCTACGGGGCACTGGGCCACTTCTACGAAAAACAGCAGCAATATGATAGTGCCTTTCACTACCAGCACATGGCCCTGCTGCAATACCTCAGGGTATCTGATATAGCCGGGGAAGCGGATATTTATGAAAACCTCGGCAGTATACACGAAGACCTGGGGCGATATGATAGCGCTTTACTATATTTCAACCAGGCCATCAATCTTTACAAGAACCTGGCGCCCAGCCTGCAGACCATCAAAACCTATAATAACCTGGGCGATGTGTATCGCAAAACAGCACAGTACGGTCCTGCATTGCTGCATACCCGCAAGGCACTGGAAATAGCCCTCAGCCTGGATGAGCCCTACGAGATCAGTTCAGCCTATCGGGACCTGGCCCGTGCTTATAACCTTATGGGGCAGAATGACAGCGCCTTTCACTATGCCGAGATGGCAAGGAGTGTATTGCTGCAAGTATACAGTATAGAGAACAGCCGGCAGATGTCCTTCTTCCAGACGATGTATGAGGTAGAGAAGAAAAACACAACCATCAGCCGCCTGGAGCAAAAGCGGAGCATTAACCGCATTATAGCCCTTACTGCCTGCATCATGCTCGTGCTGGCTATGCTGTCTGTATTTTTTATCATGAGCCGGCAAAAGCTGCGCCGTCAAAGCGCTATGGCGCAGGCAGAACACGAACGGCTGGTACTGGAGGCTAAAAGCCGCATGCTGGAAGCGGAGCTGAAATCGAGAGCACTGGAAGAAGAGGCCCTTAAAACACGGTTACAGAACGAACAGCTGGAGCAAGAGAAACTGGCTATCAGCCTGCGCAATGCAGCACTGGAAGAACTGCAACTGAAACAACAACTGGAGACGGGTACCCGCGCCCTGAGTACACATGCCCTGCATGTGATCCAGAAGAACCAGCTGCTGGAAGACTTGAAAGGTAACCTGGAGCTGATGGTGCGGGATGATAAAAGAGATCATAAAAAGCAGATGCGGGAGGTGATCCAGAGCATTAGCCAGAGTTTTAATAATGACGAGCACTGGGAAGACTTTCGCAGCTCGTTCGAACAGGTACACAATACCTTCTTCGAAAACCTGAAACTGGCCAATCCTAATTTGTCACCTACTGATCTGAGATTGATCTCTTTACTGAAGATGAACCTGAACTCGCAGGAGATTGCTACCATGCTGGGCATCTCGCTCGACAGCCTGAGGGTATCGCGCTATCGCCTACGCAAAAAACTGAATATAGAACAGGGCGGCAGCCTGAGCTCATTCCTGCAATCTATTTAACAGCAACATATTATATAAGATAAGCATTTCAGCAGATTGCAACAGGGGGTACCTCAGAGGTAGGTCTGCCTACCGCTGACCTGATCGGTTTCAGGACAAAGCTCGATGAATCCGGAAGAAAGCTCCGTCCGCTCAATGCCGGAGCTCGGCGGTTCAGACAAAAGGCTCGGAGCGCCTGGTGTATAGCCGGGCGCATGCGGACAAAAGCTGCGCAGTGGTCTGTTCCGAGCTGCGGCGCTGCGCACCGCAGCTCGGAACACTTACGTAAAAGCTCGCCGGTCGCAGGTTTTTTGCATATAAGAGCAGGTTTTGACGAATTGGAGCAGATTATGCCTCTTTATATCGACCGGGCACCAGCGAAGCGGAGATAGCTACTATGTGCAGGTGAGGCAAAAGGAGATAGCTCCACTAAAGTCTACATGATGAAAGTGTGTACCGGAACCACGTCCTGTTTCGGTAATAATTCCTTAACGGACATTTTCGTAACGGACAATATAACTGATAACCAATCGTTTACAAACACAATGTTACGCTTGTTTCCTTTCTGTATACGTCTGTGGTAACGATGTTTCCTTTTTGCTGACCCTTGTTTTTTGCATGGTTTCAAATGCTGCCACACATTTGCAGCATCAATTATTCAAAAAGCACACAAGCAAAATCATCATTTACCCAAAAGGAAATTTTATGAAAAAACTGCTACTGTCTGGTGGTATCACCGCCCTCTCGATCACCGCGTTTGCCCAGAAAGGCTTACTGACCGGTAATATTGTTGACGGGCAAAATCTTTCATTACCCGGCGCTACCCTGCGCTTAAGTCCGGGCAATATTTTTACGGTTTCGGATCAGTATGGCAGATACGAGTTCCTGAACATACCGGAGGGCTCCTACTCCATTCATGTGGATTATATCGGGTACATACCGGCAGATACACCTGTTGTGATCAGCAACGGTAAGACCACAAACATCAACCTCGTGCTGAAAGAAGCCCCGATCACGGGCAGCGAAGTGGTGATCATGGGCGATCGCCTGCGCGGACAAGCCAAGGCCCTGAATACACAAAAGAACAATGGTAATATTACCAACATCGTTTCGGCCGACCAGGTGGGCCGCTTCCCTGATGCCAATATCGGAGATGCGGTTAAACGTATACCGGGCATTACCATGCAGAACGATCAGGGTGAGGCACGCGATATCATTATCCGCGGTCTGGCACCAGAACTGAATTCTGTGACACTGAACGGAGATCGCATCCCTTCTGCAGAGGGCGATAACCGCCGGGTTCAGATGGACCTGATCCCTTCTGACATGATCCAGACGATAGAGGTAAACAAAACCCTTACACCGGATATGGATGCCGATGCCATCGGCGGATCGGTAAACCTGGTGACCCGTGCTTCTCCTAACGGCCAGCGCATCTCTGCTACCCTTTCTGGCGGGTATAACCCCATACGCCAGAAACCATTGTATACCGGAAGCCTGGTATATGGTAACCGCTTCATAAATAACAAACTGGGTGCGGTACTGAGTGTAAGCTATAACAATAACAATTATGGTTCCGATAATGTAGAGGCCGTTTGGAAGAAGGATGAGTACAATAATGTATTTGTCGAAGAAATGGACATCCGTAAATATGATGTACAGCGTATACGCCGTAGTGTTGCGGCGGCACTGGACTATGAATTCAATGAGAAGAACCGTATATACTTCAATGCGATGTATAACTGGCGCGATGACTGGGAAAACCGTTTCCGCTATACGGCTACAGACATAGAACCTGAATATGACGGGGATAACAACATTACCGGCTATACCGGTGTGATCCGACGCCAGACCAAAGGCGGTATTGATAACAATCGCAACAAGGGGGCACGCCTGGAGGAACAGAAAGTGCAGAACTACAGCCTGCGCGGAGAACATTTAATCGGTGCACAGTTAGATATGGACTGGGGTTTAAGCTATTCTACCGCCAGCGAATACCGTCCTAACGAGCGTTATATCCGTTACGAGAGCGAGGAGGTAAACTTCGATAATTTCGGTACAACGGCACAACCACTGCTACAACCCATTACGGCTCCGGCACTGAGTACCTATGCCCTGGACGAGCTGACGGAGAATACAGATAAAACGTCTGAAGATGAGCTGGGCGTAAAAGTAAACTTCCGTGTACCCTTCAGTGTGATCGAAGGACAGAAGGGCCGTATCCGTTTCGGAGGTCGCCTGCGCCTGAAAACAAAAGAGCGCCTGAATGCCTTTAAGGAGTACAGTTCGCTGACCGGCAATATGGACAACCTGGGCCAGGTGGCTTTATCTCAGTTTGATGGCCGCAACTGGAACCCAAGCAGCAAATATGTGCCCGGCGATTTTGTGAGCCGCAGCTACCTGGGCGGTCTGGATTTCAATAATACCTCGCTCTTTGAAGGGGAGGATGTACCGGACGAATACCTGGCGGTGAATTATAAAGCGAAAGAAACCATTACCGCTGCTTACCTGCGCTGGGATCAGAACTTTACCGATAAATTCTCTATGATAGCAGGTGTACGTCTGGAAAATACGGCCATCAATTATACCGGTAACCTGATCCAGGATGAAGAAGAACTGGCAGGACAACGCACCGTGAAGAACAGCTACCTGAATGTACTGCCTGGTGTAACCTTGCGCTATAATGTGAACAGGGATTTCATCCTGCGTGCTGCGGCGACGACCTCCATTGCCCGTCCAAACTATTATGCCCTGTCTCCTTTTGTGAATACGATTCAGGACGATGAAGAAGTTAGCGCCGGTAATCCGGACCTGAAAGCCGCTTATGCCTGGAACTTCGACTTTATGAGTGAGTATTATTTCAAGTCGATCGGCCTGGTGTCCGGTGGTATATTCTATAAGAACATCAACAATTTCATCTACAATTATCGTGATGAAAACTTCAACAGCGAGAAATTTGCCACTGCATTCCCCGATCTGCCTAATCCGGTACCGGCTGGCAGCAACTGGACCCTGCGCCAGTCGCGCAACGGAGAGCGTGTAAGTGTATATGGTTTTGAAGTAGCCCTGCAACGCCAGCTGGATTTCCTGCCTGGCAAATTCCTGAAAGGTTTCGGTATTTATACCAACTATACCTTTACTAAATCAGCGGCTAAGGGTATCTTTAACGAAGACGGCGAGCAGCGCACAGGCATTACCTTACCGGGTACGGCACCCCATATGTTCAATGCCTCTTTATCATGGGAGAACAAAAGATTCACTGCCCGATTGTCTCTGAACTATGCCGCGGCTTACCTGGACGAACTGGGTGGGAATGATTTTGAGGATCGCTATTATGACAAGCAGGTATTCCTCGATGCTAATGCTTCCTATGCCTTTACCAAACGTTTACGCCTGTTTGCTGAGGTAAACAATATTACCAATCAACCACTGCGTTACTATCAGGGTACTGCTGCACAGACCATGCAGATGGAATATTACCGCCAGCGATTTAATGCCGGTATCAAGTTTGACCTTTCTAAATAATCAATTATCTAGTTCCATAAATACAGTATTGCCGCAAATTGGTATTGCGGCAATACATACCTAACAAAGAATAAATTATGACCAAATACATATATGCTACCCTGGCGACTAGCCTGTTACTGAGCGCCTGCGGCAATAGCAATACAGAGAAACCTCATGCGCCGCAAACCACCTCTAACGATACTACTGCCCTGAAACCTGCATACATTACCGATACTGTCCGTTACGATACCGATGATCCTGCTATCTGGATCAATCCTGCTGATGCCGGCCAAAGCCTGATTGTAGGTACAGACAAGGATTCTGACGGTGGCTTATTTGTCTATAACCTGCAGGGAAAACTGGTGAAAACCGTCAGTGGCCTGCAACGCCCTAATAATGTAGATATAGCCTATGGCATTATGCTGAATGGAAAACCAGCAGACATTGCCGTAACCACTGAGCGAGAGCGCAATGCACTGCGTATCTACACCCTTCCGGATATGAAGCCGGTCGATAACGGAGGCATCCCGGTTTTTGAAGGAGAAGCGGAAAAGGCGCCTATGGGCATTGCCTTGTACACCGCACCGGACAAGAGCATCTATGCTATTGTAGGCCGTAAATCCGGACCAGCAGATGGTTATCTCTGGCAATACAAATTGGAGGACGATGGTAAAGGTGAGGTGAAGGCAACGCTGGTGCGTAAGTTCGGCCAATACAGCGGTAAGAAAGAGATCGAATCTATTGCAGTAGATAATGAGAACGGTTATGTATATTATTCCGATGAGACACATGGTGTACATAAGTACTATGCCGATCCGGCAAAAGGCAATGCAGAGCTGGCCTTGTTTGCCACAGAAGATTTTGTGAGCGATCATGAAGGTATCTCTATCTACAAAACCGGTGCGCGCACGGGATATATCCTGGTGAGTAACCAGCAGAAAAACACCTTTATGGTATACCCCAGAGAAGGAAGCAACACAAATGTACATGAACATAAATTACTCGCTGAGATTCCGGTAAGTACTATTGAAAGCGATGGGTCTGAGGTTACCAATGTAAACCTGGGTAGTGCTTTTCCTAAAGGAATATTCGTTGCAATGAGCAATGGCCGTGTCTTTCACATATACGACTGGCGCCTGCTGCAACAGCATATCGATGCTGCGGTAATTAAAAAATAAATTGATACATGTTGTATCCATCAAATCCGGGCCTTAGGTCCGGGTTTGATGGATACAATAAATTTAAGCAACCAATATATTCATATCAATATCTACACGGGTACCACCGGAGGCATTGGCCCGCTGCCAGCGTACGGTCCCGAACAGACGGGATATATTGCGGCTGATATTGCCCAGTCCATAACCCGAACTACCGTAAGGTACGTCTTCGGGATCTTCAGGCGGAGTATCTATACCTACTCCATTATCTTCAATACTGAGTTGATACCTGTCGCCCAGCGTCTCGATGCTCACCTTCACCTCTGTAGCATGTGCATGCTTGACTATATTATTAATCAGTTCCTTAAAGGATAGGTATATCATGCGCCGCTGGAAAGAAGGTATCATTTTGTATTCATCATCGAGCAATTCCTCACTTTTTAAACTGATATTGGCCTCTGCCAGGAATTTCCGGGCAAAACTGATCATGTAATTATTCAGGCTACAGATATTATCATTCGACGTATTCAGGTTCCAGATAATTTCATTGACCTGCTGATGCAAATTATTGGCCGTATTCCTCACCATATTAAGGTGTTCTTTTTGTTCGGGGAACATTTCTACCATTTCTACGGCCATCAGGGTCGAGGTAAGTGTAGTACCCAGGTCATCATGCATCTCTCTCGATATGCGCGTACGTTCCTCCAGCAGTTGATTACGGTGCTCAAATTCTCTGCGCTTATGCAACTGCTTCCAGTACATCTTCTCCAGTAATTGTTTTTTCCTCCAGTAATAATATATATAAATACTTCCGGCAAAGGTAAAGATGGCAATTATGGTTACGAATATGACATAATACCGCTGATTCTTGGCCTCATATTCCCTGGCTCTGACAAAGTTTTCATTTTCCAGTTCTTTCATACGGGTTTCGTATTTCAGCATCTGGTCATTCTTTTCGTATTTGTTGATCTCATCATCAATCGCTTTCTGCTGTCTAAGGGCATTTAATGCCGCGGCCGGTGTACCCAGGTGCTGTTCCAGTTCATAGGTATATGCCCAATAGTTACTTTTCTCACTTTTCGAATAAGTTGCCGTATCGGTATTTTGCTGCATGTCTCTGAATGCAGCCATTGCAGCCGTGTATTGCTTCTGGTCAATAAAATACCGTACAATTTTACCATAAACCATCTGTAACTGATTATCCATTTGCGTATCAGCCTTAAGGTAATCGATTACTCTATAACTATAATACAAACCACTATCTGCATTATTTTCTTTGAAATAATACGTAGCCAGGTTATAATCCAATGCCGGTTGTGCATTATTTAGTTTCACGGAATCTGCAAGCCTTTTGGCCGCAAACAGGTAATGCTTACCTATTTTCATTAAAGAATCATTCTTTGAATCATAAGTCATGGCAAAAATATTGACCATGATATCAAATGTCCAGGCCGCATTACTGGAGTGTTTTATTTCCTCCATATAAGGGCGGTAATAGTAAACTGCCATTTTGAAATTTTCCTGTCTTATACAGGCTAATGACAATGCATCTGCAATATCGAGTTTAAGCTTTTCATCGGGACATGACTTTAATAAGCTCAAGGCCCGCAGATTATTGGCAACAGCTGAATCAAACTGCTCCCTTCCGGAAAAATAGTAGGCTTTTGTTGCATAAACATGCGCCTTAAGGTTATCTGCCTCCAATCCCCCATTTTTCAACAGCTGGATCTGCTTGTCTGTATATTTCCTGGCAGAATCTATCATAACCACCTCTGCAAAAAAATATACCATCCTTGAATAATAGTTCACCTCGCTGATCTGCCGATCATACTTATCCTCTATAACCTTACACTGAAATATTTGATGCAATGCCTTTTCCGGGTTAGTATAACGATAGTTGAAAAATTCGATCCATAATGAGTCTTTTAGTCGCTGGTCAGCCTTAGAAAGATGAATAATAGCCGGTTTTGTTGGATCGGATGTACAACTGATCCAGAATGTGAACAAAACCAGTGCGAGGAAGTATATTGATGTACGTATAATGGTATTCATACAGAGGGAGTTGCTTAAAAATACTCATTATACCTGTGATTACATAACGGGAAATTGCAATGTAAATGTTATTACTGGCACATCTATTAAATATTCACTATATACATTTGATTATCAATTACTTTTATGACAAAAAACAGACCTATCTATGACCAGACGCTGACAATAATCCCGGATGGCGGTTCTAATTTTGCGGCCACAAACCAATTAACGAAGTAATGATTGTAAGATAATGACCCTTGCAGGAGGGTCAATGATTACCAGCATGGCTGCTGCACAGACCAACCTGCATAATAACCCGGGTGCAACAGAGCATCTCTGGAAAATGAAAAAAATCAGTAACACAGAATTTATGGCAGTGGGTAACGGCCTTTGCATGATATAAATTACAAGCAACCATCTGATGTTTACCGGAAGAATAGTTAAACAATAAAAACAAAAACAGTACACCTAAACAACAACGAGAAGAGCTGCCTGTATCAGGCAGCTCTTTCTTTTTAATAAAATGACCAGGGAACGATTATTTATTCTTTTGTTGCTCGTTGTAGCTCATCATCCAGTTTACACCATACTTGTCTGTAAGCATACCGAAATAGTCGCCCCAGAAAGTATTGTTCAGCGGCATCCCGATCTTGCCCCCGTCAGATAGTCCGCTGAAAATGCGATCTGCTTCTGCTTTGCTATCTGCAGAGACAGATACAGAGAAGTTATTGCCCGGTACATAACCAGGTGCCCACTCTGCACCGCAATCGCTGCCCATTAAGATAGATTGTCCGATCGGTAAGGATACGTGCATTACTTTGTTTTTGTCTTCTTCAGGAACGGTATAATTTTCGTCCTGTGGCATTTCGCCGAAACGGCCCATATAGGTGAAGTCCCCGCCGAATACAGATTTGTAAAAGGTAAATGCTTCTTCACAATTGCCGTTAAAGTTCAGATAAGTGTTTGTCGTTGCCATTTTGTTTGGATATTTATAGGTTACACAATGTTTATATAGTCTTGTTATACATTACTGTATCAGCAAACTGTATTTCTTACGGTTATCGGCAATGATCCAGATATTAACCAGCAGTAATACGCCAGCAATAGCCAGACCGGAAGGCATGTATACTGCATTGTGCAATACAATACCCACCATTACCGGTAAAATAATAATAGCCCCCAGCGCCCTGGTCTTAGGGAAGATAAACAGCAGACCACCCAGGATTTCTACAATGGCCACCAGCGGCATAAGCCATTTGATGGTACCAAATGCCTGGTTCACCATGGCCATTTCTCCCTCCATCGGAGGCATGGGCATGTAATGGAATAATTTGTCCAGGCCAGCGTTGAGAAACATCAGTCCGAATAAGAGGCAGATAATAAACTTGACTACTTTCATGTTGTTTTGTTTTGGTTTTGAGTGAATAAATAGCGTTGAATCATTACAGAAACGGTATCTAAAGCCAGTTCCGTAGCATATATATATAGTACCGGCCCAACCTATATACGGTGCGTGCCTGGCAGCTGAAGTGTCTGTGTAGTAAGCAGTGGTGTGATGGTCATAACGGACATCAGATGCCGTCCGGAAGTCATGTGCCAGTAGTAGTATGTCTTCTTGTATGTAAGCGTCAGTGTATAGATCAGGATTGCAGGAAGCAACAGCAAACCGGCAAGAAAGAGGAATGGATCAATATAGTGTTCATGCAGACCCACAGCACGCTCCGGCCAGATCCAGAGCAGCAAGACCGTCATGAAGACAAGGGTCCGTTTAAATTCAATCATGTAGCATTTCATAGTAGTTTTTAGTTCAGGTCAGGAACTCAAAAATAACATTTTTAACGTTTATTTCCATGCACTTTAACATGCCCAAGGGCCTGTATACATGACATAACAATTCCTACAAAACTGGTTTACAATGATTTTGTATATTTACGCACATAAATATATTTTAGAAAAAATACACACGTTATGTTTACAGTATCACAGATAGAGCAGGCACACGAGAAAGTCACTTCCGGCGCGGATTTCCCGCAATATATACAGGAGATAAAGGCTATGGGTGTTAATACTTTTGAGACCTGGGTCTGCGACAGCCATACCGATTATTACGGCAAGGAAGATTTTCATGTAACCTCTGCACCGCAATACGAGCCCCTGAGCATCAGCAACATCACGAATGAAGCACAGTTTCGACATTACCTGCAGATACACCAGCAGGGCCTGACAGATTATATAACCTTCTGTACGCATTGCGCAGAAACTGGTGTTGAAAAATGGATCGTTTCACTCGATGAGATGACCTGTACCTATTACGACAAACAAGGTAATAAAGTAGTAACAGAACAAATACCAGGTGCATAACCTGGTATTTGATCACAATACAATCCTGCGGATGCGGCTGAGTGCCTGTGGTGTAATACCTATATAAGAAGCAATATCTTTAAGCGGCAGTTGCTTCACCAGCTCGGGCCACTCCTGCAACAGCCTGCGGTAGCGGGTTTCAGCATCTTCAGTCAGCAGTGATAATTCTCGCCTTACTTTGGCGATGTACAGACCTTCTACAATCTTACGGGCTATGGTATTGCCCACCCGCGACTCTTTATACACTTCATGAATATCCTCGTACGATATCCTGAGCAGTTCTACATCCGTAACAGCTTGTATCTGGTATTCCGTCGGAATACGCAGCAGGAACGAATCGTAGGCACTGAATGCTGAGTTGGGAAAATGAAAATTGAAAGATACATTCTGACCGTCTCTCAGAAAAGTGTATCGCACAATACCTTTATTCACAAACGAAATATAGTTCTCTACCGCACCATACTTCAGGATAATTTCTTTCTTCTTAAACCTTACCTTCTGCAGGCGCCTGGCCATTACATCCCAGTCTGCATCTGATACCGATGCGATTTTATTAAAATTTGCTCTCCAGTTTTCTGACATACTTTCTTTTTACGCTTCTGCTGACAATCATACATTCGGTATTACAGCCTGGCCAAATTGCAGGATGTATCCATTATTATCGTAAATGGCAAACTCTCTCATCTCCCATTCAAAAGTTTCGGGAGCATAACATACCTTAACCTTATCTTTCCATTGGAGCCAGAGCGCATCTACTGCATCTGTATTAAAATAAAAACTACCGGTAAATGTGGCCTGTTCAAACGGAACATGTTCATTGAGCCCGGCCAGCATAATGGATACTTCATCCCGGGACAATGAGACCCAGCCCCAGGTATCATTGTATTCGGAAAGTGTAAAACCCAATACTCCGGTATAAAACCGGATTGTCTCCTCCATGTGGTTGGTGCGGAGCATAGGCCTTAAGGCAGTAAGTTTCATCATGTACTGTTTACGATACAAATATCACAAAATAATAACACCCCGAATTTATCAGCTTGTTAAAGCCCAGCAAATATTTCACAGAAAAAGCTGCCCGTAGGAGCAGCTTTAAAATATCGGTCGTTTTACACAGGTGTGTGGTCTTGCCTTGCTAGTGGGCAAAAGATTGAGTGTGGTGCGTGTCTGAAGCGAACATGCTTCTGCTATAAAGCTACAGTAAGAATAGACAATAGCAAACATTTAAGTGGTTTTTTATTTCATTTCTTGCACTGCGTTCACCTGAGTTAAGCATGGCCTAAAGCCGCAATGCTGTACCTTTGCGGGCATGAGCAATAAAGTAATCTTCAACTGGAGCGGAGGCAAAGATTCGGCCATGGCTTTATATAAACTATTACAAGCACCTGATTATGAAATCATGTGCCTGCTCACAAGCATCAGCGAACCTTATCAGCGTATTTCTATGCACGGGGTACGTACCGCCTTGCTGGAGACCCAGGCCAGGCATATAGGATTGCCTCTGGTAAAAATGGAGATCCCGGAAATGCCTTCTATGGAAGATTATGAGCGGGTGATGCGACAGACAATGGATCAACTGCTCGCGCAGGGTGCAGACTATGCAGCATTCGGCGATATTTTCCTGGAAGACCTGCGTGCCTATCGCGAACAAAAGCTCGGGCAGATCGGGCTGAAAGCATTGTTCCCTTTATGGAAGCAACCTACTGCTCAGCTGATACGGGATTTTATAGACATGGGTTTTAAAACGATTGTGACCTGTGTGAGTGAACAATACCTGGACAAGAGCTTTGCCGGAAGAATTATCGACCATGACTTCCTGAATGATCTGCCTGCGAATGTAGATCCCTGTGGTGAGCATGGTGAGTTTCATACGTTTGTATTCGAGGGTCCGATATTCAAACAACCGGTTGCCTTTACCAAAGGCGAGGTGGTATACCGCAAATACGGCCCGGCCAAAGATGAAGACTGCAAACCCGAAGACAATGCGCCAGACCCTTATGCCTACGGATTCTGGTATTGCGATCTGCTGCCGGTATAGTCATTGTTCTTGTTAAACCAAGGCCATATTTTTTGCCTGATACAAAATACTGGTCCGGTGATCTGTTCTGTTTCTATTACTTCTTGTTTTTCAATACAAAGGTATGCGGTCGACTATAGTGCAGCTGTCCTGCATGATCATGAATACGATACATGGATCTATGTACCGTTTTTTACAAAAAAATCATATTAACGCGGCGGCATTCTCCCTCTTTTTTCTTAAATTTGAAACGATCCGCTACTACAGTTCACATCATTTTTCTGATTGATTATTAATCAACTATTAATGATCATTTTCAGTTGCGGTGCTCACTTATACGGTTTGCGGCATGGCCGTTCCATGCCCGCCGTTCATGACATTTTCTAATCACAACTCCCGACAGTATATGAAACAACTTGTACAATGGTCCATTATCTTTCCAACGCTTGCCTGGTTATTGTTATTCTCTGGCTTTATTGACAATAACTGGGCGTTTCAGGTACTGGCCACTATATTATTGTTGTTCTCTGTAATGTCTGCAGTACACCATTCCGAAATTATAGCCCATCGCGTGGGCGAACCCTATGGAACCATTATTCTGGCCATAGCCATTACGATCATAGAAGTGTCTATCATCATATCACTCATGATCTCGGGCGGGGATGATGCGGTGGCACTGGCAAGAGATACCGTGTACTCGGCTACCATGCTCATTCTGAACGGTATTATAGGCCTCTGCCTTTTTATCGGTGGATTAAAATACCATGAACAGAATTTTTCCAAACACTCGGCTACTATAGCACTGGTCTGCCTGGTATCGATTGTGATCCTTACCCTGGTTTTCCCCTCCTTTACCACCAGTATCAGAGGCCCGTTTTACTCCAAGGCACAGTTGTTCTTTGTTGCAGGTGCCTGCCTTACCATCTACGCTTTCTTCCTGATCGCACAGACCTCCAGGCATCGCAACTATTTCCTGGCTAATGGTGAGGTGATAAAGGAGAAAGCCGCACATCCTGTAAAGATCAGCAGAGGCCTGCTATTCCTCAGTCTTGCCTTCCTGTTGGCGAGCCTTGGTATTGTTGTATTATTAGCCAAGAAACTCTCCCCGACTATTGAGCAGATTGTAGTCGCCAATCAGTTGCCCAAAGCGCTGGTAGGGGTTATTATTGCAGGAGTGATCCTGCTGCCCGAAGGTGCTGCAGCGGTAATTGCCGCCCGGAAAAATCAATTGCAAACCAGCATCAACCTGGCCCTGGGCTCTGCACTGGCCAGTATTGCCCTCACCATACCGGCCGTAGCGATTACCTGTAGCCTGCTGGATATGGATGTAGCACTGGGCCTGGATATTAAATCGATGATCCTGCTGGCCTTATCTGTATTTATTGTCATGCTGTCACTAGCCAGCGGCCGCACCAATATTGTTTATGGTGTGGTACTCCTGGTCAACCTGCTGGCGTTTATCTTCCTGATTATTTTTCCATAATGCATCAACGGCGTTTCCGGTCATCAGCGTAGGATAAACCCGGATCAGTACCGCTGAAACGATCATACCGTAAAAACACCCCTTTTTTAACAGTAAAAACGCGCAGGGTATCAGCATAATATTGTTTTAGCTTTACGGTACAGTATTCCGGTCGCTACCAGACTTAAGGAAACCTGTTTCTTTATGCACCACCTAATTATACAAAAGGCGATTACCGGGCAGGATACAAGAATGCTCTTCTTTCATCCGAATATCCTGTCCCTGTTTTCGCTGGCTCAAACCTTACCGGGCATGAGTATAAATCAACTGCACTACTCCTGAGCGGAAGCGGTTTACCGCACTTAATTCCAGGTTTATTCTTTCTTTCAGCTGATCGAACAGCGGATTACCGGCACCCAATACTACAGGATGTACCGATATACGGTATACATCAATCAGGTTATGATGGATAAAGGTTTTGATCAGTTTAGCGCCACCATATAACCAAATATCTTTTCCATCCTGCTGCTGTATGGCCTTTACCTGCTGTACCAGATCTTTATTAATAAAGATGGCCTGTTCATCTGTTCTTTTTGCTGAAGAGAATACATACTTCTGTTTGGCATGTACCCCTTGCCAGAGCGTTTGTTCTGCTTCCGAGGCATTAGCCTCCGGCTGATAATTGCCCCACATATCATAACTCACCCTGCCATAAAATATGGTATCGATGCCAGAAAGGAAACCTTCAAAATCCATATCATCATCCATAATGCACCAATCTATTTCGCCATTCGGGCCTTCGATATAACCGTCCAGGCTCACAGCAAGGTCCAAAATTATTTTTCTCATAAGTCTTTTTATTATAGCCTTCAAAGATAAGGATTGGGGTATTTTTCAAATGAATATCTACTTTCAGAAAGCAAATACACCGTTTTCATTCCTTCAGCTACAATAAATGTAGTCTTAAATGATTTCATAAAAATACCTTAACCAACAGGATTGTCACAAAACACTTATCTTTACGGATACCACATATTCGACATATACCATGCCTGATATACTCCTGGAAACCAACCGGCTATTGCTGAGAGAAATCATTGAAGACGATGCCGCAGATCTATTTGAGATGGATTCAGATCCTGATGTACACCGCTATATCTATAACCAGCCCCTGAAACAGATCGAAGAGCAATATAAAATGATCGATATGCTGCAGCAGCAATATCGTGATTATGGTATTGCCCGCTGGGCGGTAGTCGATAAGCAAAGCGGTGAATGCCTGGGATGGGCGGGACTAAAATTCTTTCCCGAACCCTTCAACGGGCACAAGGATTTCTACGAATTGGGTTATCGCTTCAAACAGAAACACTGGGGTAAAGGCTATGCAACAGAAGCCGCTAAAGCGATTGTGGACTACGGTTTTACACACCTGGATACCGACTATCTTTATGCGATGACTGATGTAGACAATACTGCATCGCAGCATGTACTGAGCAAACTGGGCTTCCGGTTTATAGAAGTATTTGATGAGGAAGACGGCAGGCCCATCAACTGGTATGCCCTGGATAAACAGCATTATAATCAAGAAAAATAATGGATACAAAAGAACTGATCAGCTGGAATGATTTTGAGAAAATAGATATGCGCGTAGGTACGATTATCGGTGCAGAGGTATTTGAGGAGGCGCGCAAACCGGCTTATAAATTACTGATCGATTTCGGGGAACTGGGTATCCGCAAGAGTTCGGCCCAGATCACTAAACGCTATGTACCGGAAGAGGTAGTGGGCAAACAGGTAATTGCGGTGGTCAACTTTCCCGCAAAACAGATTGCCAATATCAAAAGTGAATGCCTGGTACTGGGTGCCGTAAATGCTGATGAGGTAACACTCTTAACAATAGACAAATCAGTAGATAATGGCCTTAAAATCGGATAAACAACACTAAACTTATACATATGAATATTACCAGTATTGCCGTATTCTGTGGTTCCAGTTCGGGTGCCGAAACGATCTATACACAGCAAGCTTATGCACTGGGCAAGACCCTTGCCGCACAGGGACTACAGTTGATCTATGGTGGCGCAAAAGTAGGACTGATGGGTGCTGTAGCCGATGGTGTGATGGATGAAGGTGGCCAGGCCATTGGCGTTATTCCTCAATTCCTGCGTACCAAAGAGATTGCACATGAGGGCCTTACCGATCTCATACTGGTCGATACCATGCATGAACGCAAAACTAAAATGCATGAACTCTCCGACGGCATCATTACCCTGCCCGGTGGTTTCGGTACGATGGAGGAGTTGTTTGAAATGCTGACCTGGGCGCAGCTGGGATTGCATCAAAAGCCTATCGGACTATTAAATGTACAGGGCTTTTATGATCCATTGTTAGCCATGGCCGATGCCATGATGCACCAGGGTTTCCTCAGCAAACAAAACAGGGATATGCTCATTGCCGATGAGCATATCGATACTTTGCTGCAACAGATGCGCAATTACGACGCTCCGGAAGTGGGCAAATGGCTGGATAAAGATCGTACGTAAAGCAATAATATATATAGCGATATTAATTTATTATTATTGCAATATAAAAGGAAAATGTACTATCTTGTGGTATAATGAAGACATGTGGGTTTAGACTTTGCTGATACATTATCATTTGCTTATTCCATACAATCATGACCCCTACAACCCGCAAAAAAATACTCTTAGGTACTCTGGCCGCAATTATAGCCATGCAGTTTTTTCAACCTGCACTCAATATTCATTCCCATCCTACACATACCGCTATAGAGAAGCATTTCGACGTACCGGCAGATGTACAGCAGATCCTGAAGACCAGCTGTTATGACTGCCATTCCAACAATACTCAATATCCCTGGTATTTCAAGCTGCAACCCCTGGGCTGGTGGCTGGACCATCATATCGAAGAAGGTAAGCAACATCTGAACTTTGATGAGTTTGCAACCTACACGGCAGACAAGCAAAAGCACAAACTGGAGGAGGTTGTAGAGACGATACAAGAGCATGAAATGCCCCTGAAATCTTATACCCTGGTGCATCGCGATGCGCAGCTGAACAATACACAAAAGCAGCAGCTCATCAAATGGGCACAGGAATTGCAGCAGCGGTTGTAATTAAATTCAACAGTAAAAAGGAAGAAGAAAGCTCTTGAAGTACTCAATGTGAGTAGGCGATGTACCGGAGTACCCTTCGAGAACCTCAGGGCACGATCTTTTACCAGCAGCAAATGTGCTACACAATCCTTGCTTTCATTTAGGACTACCGCTGGTATGCAAATTAGGTTTATACTTGTTTTAGTAATCGTGGCATCCTCCACCTCATTAACCAGTAAGACACCAGAGCAGCAGGAGTACCTCTCCTTTCGCTATACAGGATTACTGTAAAATATACTTTGTTATCATCGAAGATAAAGATGCGGTCAATATTTACAAGGCCAAGATCTGACATCCCAAAATTATAACTTGTGCTATACACCATTAATTGGTTATGACCTCGTGCCCTATCCCACTCGCGCCCTTCACAGAATTGCCGTATAATACGTTTATTCTGCTCCATAGTATTAGCAGTACTTATGCAGACCAGTTTTTGTTCTATCAGCTTTGTATATAAAGAGACCAGGCTAAAGATCGCAGCAAACCATAACAGGAAACACCCGAAGGCCTCGACCGGAGTTGTTGTGTAGATCTGATAAAGTGCCCATACCGCACAAAGCATCGTCATAAAGTACATTGCCAGCCCGGGAATACTATTAGCCCAGAAGAAATCACCAATATTATTGGTAAGTCTTTTTCGTTTGATACTATCTGCAATATCCAGTCTGCGGTATCTGCCTGTCATAATATAATCAAAAATCAATCCTGAGAAACTTACTGAGTTATAATTTCTCTACGAAGCCGTAATGTTCTACTTGTTTCCTTCCATCTGGCATGGTGTTCAAGGCCTTATACAATATGTATGCTTTGTCTTGATCAATACCCTGAAAAATACGCTTCACCTCTTTTTTCACGGCTTCATTTTCCGCCTTAAGGGCTACGGTATCTTTGAACGATACGCCTGTGATATAATATATCATGGGGAAGCAACCCTCCTTCGTAATTTCCGGATTGATATTTACGATTTTGGGTTTTGAGGCAACATTATCCAGTTCCATTGGCAGTTTATAGGTTGCATTCGCTTCCTTCAATACCGCATCATAAAACGCCAGTATTTCCTTTTCATTTTTGTACTGAAAATAGTCATTGCCAGGTTTAAGGCTGTTTTTGGCTATTATCATATACTCTACAGCGTCAATTAAGTTAGATTTTCTATACGCCTCCTGCGCCATATGATAATATTCCGGAGCAGTTTTTCCGAATATACTGTATGGGCCAAACTGGAGGAAATTAATCTTCCATTCCTTACCGTACTTACCATAACCCACAAGGATCAATAGTTTGTTTTTATTTTCCTTTGATAATAACAGGCTTACATACATTTCTTTATTAAATACCTGATAAGCTACAACATAATCATTTGCACGTCCATTGCCAGGACTCAGGGAAGTAACACTTTTGTCTATAATGTTTTTGGTATAATATTCATCCAGGACTTCATACTTACTTCCCTCAAATGCAACACTGATCGTACTGATCAGAGTGTCCACTTTCGTTTGACTCAATTTTAACAAGGTATCAGACATAAGGGCCTTTGCACCAGAAATATTTTTATGTGCGATTGCATCAATAAGCCGATCATTTAGTTTTTTGATTTGGGCTCTTTTATCCTGCTCTATATGTTCATTAACCCAGGTCCCGGATAAGTTAGTACAACTAGGCAATACAAATATTAAGGTAATTAAAAGGGCAATGTTGTGGAGTAATCTTTTCATTTAAATGGTAAAATTCGACTGCGCGAAACTACTGTAATTTACAGAAATGACCTAAGACATGAATTATCTGTCATTTCGAGCAGAGCGCAGCGGCGGCGAGAAATTTCCTGAATGCAAATACCTTATTCCTGCATGTAAGCAGCATGTTATCGGGTGCAACAGCCGTATTCTTTAATGCGAGCAGCATATTCCCTGATGTAAAAGTGATGTTCTTACTTGCGTGAACGATATTCTTGCGTGTAAATAGCATATTCTTTAATGCAAGCAGCATATTCTTACATGTAAAAGTGATGTTCTTGCTTGCGCAAACGATATTCTTGTATGTAAGTAGCATGTTCCTAAGTGACAGAGTCATATTCCCGGATGGAAACACTGTTTTCTTGGCCACTGATCGAACACTCCCTCGTCATTTCGAGCAGAGCGCAGCGGCGTCGAGCAATCTACTGATTGCATGTACAAAAGGAGATGTGTATATTACAATCCTTTCAGAGAAAAGCATAACTCATTGTACAGTAAGCATAATCCATTCTGGTTATAACATAATTTGTTCTAACGAAAGCATAATCCATTCTGAAAGCGCAATAATCTGCACTGAAGAGATCGTATTCTACCCTAACAGCTTCATAATTCTTTTTGAATGCATCATAATTCAATTTGCTTAGCGCAAAATTTGTTTAGATGTTCCATTTTTGATCAGATAAAACTGTTTGAACATAAATGAAGAAGCTGAAACAGGCCATTTCACTTTTTTTAACGCATTCAATACTTCTGGCGAATGTTTATTGTCAATTCTACATTCACCATCCTCAAGTACTCCATTACTAATCAACAATTTAAGATCAACTGATGTAATATGTGATGAAGAGGCTGATATAAATGACTTTAGATTATTCATTATCTTCAGTGTCGTAGCATCACTGCCATTAAGCCAGCTACCATCCGGCAACTCTCCTCTGATTCCCATTAATCCCGCAAATACTTTCTTATCATCCAACCGCACATAGCTACTATCTTTAATCATGTTGATGAATGATACACCAAAGGCTCCATACCATTCTTCCAGGCAAACCTGCATCGCCTCCATCCTGTTGTTGCCTATACCAACTGAACCAAAACTTAATTTTAAATTATCATATGAAGTAACAAAATTAGCTGCCAGGAACCAGTTTCCTTCATGTGCTGCATCTTGTTCAACCGTAGCCTGGATAGTAATGTTACGATTATCTATAGAGATTTTATCTCCATCTGCTTTTATATTAGGTAGCTTCTCAATGGCATCTAAAACAACAGATAGCGCGGCTTTATTTAAAGTATCGTTTACAGGAGCTGCAGGCTGTTCAACTCTGGTCACGACAACCTGAGGAGTGGCATTAGCACAAGCCATAAACAAACAAATACAAAACAGGACAGTTACATTTTTCATAATAGACAAAATAGAAAAGAAGCTAAACTAGCATTTATTTGTTTATGCTAAGATAGAAACAGTGATTTAATCAACTTGAAGGAATAAATCATAAAAAAAGTGCTGCCTGAACAGGCAGCACCAACACAAACACTAATAAACAAAGTTTAGCTCCAGCCGCCACCAAGGGCTTTGTAGAGCTGTATCATAATCTGCATCTGGTTGCGCCGTGCACGCAGGCGATCCAGGTCTGCAGCCAGTTTACTTTTTTGTACGGCTATGATCTCCAGGTAATTGGCATAAGCCGCCACATACATTTCATTGGCAATATCCACACTTCGCGAGAGGGCTTCGGTCTCCTGCTTTTTCAGGTCCAGCACCTTCTGGTTATTTTCCATTTCGCTCACCAGGGTCTTCACTTCCTGAAAGGCACGGTTTACGGTCTGCTGATAACGCAGAAAGGCAATCTCCTGCTGAGATTGTGCGACTTTAAAACCCGTGCGCAGCTGGTGCTGACCAAAGACCGGGGCCGTGAGTCCGCCCAGTAACTGTGCAATGACAGAAGCGGGGTTAAATACCTTTTCCGGGTTAAAACTATTCAAACCCAGGTAGGCCGATACCTGCAGCGTAGGGAAGAATGCCGCACGGATAGCCTTTGCATCGGCATGTGTCGCCTCCAGCTCATAATAGTCAGCCATGATATCGGGACGATAAGTCAGCAGCTGATTGGGTTGTCCCAGTTTAACGAGGTGAGACAAACCTTTTACATCAAAACTATGACTGCGGGCAATAGTGCCCTCATAGCGGCCCTGCAACAGGTTCAGCTGATTTTCCGCTGCGCGGATCTGCTGCTTTACTTCAAATAAAGTAGCTTCTGTATTGAGTAACTGTGCTTTAAACTGCTGTACCGCCAGCTCTGTAGCACGGCCTACTTCCTTCTGCACCTCTACTACTTCCAGTGCTTTCTGCTGCAATACAATATTCTCCTGCAGGATCTCCACTTCAATATCCAGAGTGACGAGTTCGTAATACAATGCAGCGGTCTGTGTCGTGAGTGCAGCGCGGAGCAATGCCCTGCCCTGCTCACTGGAAAGTACCCGCAGCTGCGCCGCCTTTTTCATCTGTGCCAGTTTGCCCCAGAGATCCACCTCCCAGGTAGCATTCAGCCCCAGCCAGAAATCAGGACTCACCGTAGTATTGATCCGCTGACCGTCTTCTATATTGGGAGAGAGATTGGTATCAAAGTTACCCACGCCCTCCATTGTATACTTACCATAACGCGTGCCCGAGGAGCGCACTCCAGCCTGCACCGCAGGTAAGAGCGCCCCTTTGCGCGCCTTAAGATACGCCTGTGCAATATCAAGCTGATGTGCCGCAATGCGGTGATCGAGGTTATGATCCCATACTGCGCGGATCAGCTGCTGCAAATGGATATCGGTAAAAAAATCATCGATCTTCAATTGTGCTACGGTAATCGTATCGGCTGTATGCTGCGGATAGGCAGCAGGCATTGTCTGCACCTGCTGCACCGGTATATTTTTGGGTATCTTACAACCGGACAGGATGCCAAGACTAAAGGCTCCGGCCAGTATATATTTAGTTTTTATGTACATTTTCTGCTTTTTTAAATTCATCTGAAACCTGGTGCTGCACAGATGCAGGCACTACTTTCTTTTTCTTCTTCCTGTCCAGGCTGGCAAAGAGCACATAGAGCCCCGGGATAACCAGTACGCCAAACAAGGTACCGATGAGCATGCCCCCGGCTGCGGCCACACCAATCGAACGGTTACCCATAGCCCCTGCACCACTGGCCATACACAGCGGAATGAGTCCGGCTACAAAGGCAAAGGAGGTCATGAGGATAGGACGCAAACGCTGTGCTGCACCTTCGATCGCGGCACGCATAATCGTAAGCCCGTCTTTATGGCGCTGTATCGCGAACTCTACAATCAGGATGGCGTTCTTGCCCAGCAAGCCGATGAGCATGACCAGGGCCACCTGTGCATAGATATTATTGTCCAGACCGAATAGTTTGAGGGAGATAAACGAACCGAAAATACCGGCCGGCAGACTCAGGATGACCGGTAGCGGTAACAGGAAACTTTCGTACTGTGCGGCCAGCAGCAGGTACACAAAGAGGAGACAGAGCCCGAAGATATACACCGCCTGGTTGCCCGACAGGATCTCTTCACGCGTCATACCACTCCAGTCGAAACCATAACCCCGGGGCAGTTTTTCTGCCGCCACACGCTCTACAGCCTTAATCGCATCACTGCTGCTGTAGCCCGGTGCAGGCTCGCCATTGATCATGGCGGAGGTGTACATATTATAGCGGGTCAGCTGTTCCGGACCATACACGCGTTCTATACGGGCAAAGGTCGAGAACGGCACCATCTCTCCCTGGGCATTCTTGACATACTGATGCAGTACATCCTGCGGCTCACGGCGGTATTCTGGTCCGGCCTGAACCATGACTTTATACATCTGTCCGAAGCGGATGAAGTTGGTTGCATAATAACTTCCCAACAGGGTCTGCAGGGTATTCATCGCGTTATCTACCGTTACATTTTTCTTTGCCGCCATATCATAATCGATATGGATCATATACTGGGGGAAGGTGGCATCGAAGCTGGTAAAGACATTGGTCACCTCCGGTGTGGCTTCAATAGCCTCAATAAATTCTTTGGTGATCTCAGATGTCTCCGTCACCGTACCGGCACCCCGATTGAGCAGGCGCAGTTCAAAACCGCTGGTATTACCAAAGCCCGGAACCGTAGGCGGGGCAAAAACTTCGATCTTCGCATCGGTAATCCGCGCCATCAGCACATTGATGCTGTCCATTACTTCATTCACCGTTTGCTTACGGTCTTTCCAGCCTTTCAGGTTGATCATAGCCATACCATAAGAGGCACCCGCAATCTCATTGGTAAGGCTGTAACCGGCCAGTGTGGTTACACTTTCCACACCCCCGACCTTCCCGGTCATTTTATCCAGTTCATCCAGCACCTTCTCTGTACGCTCTACTGTAGCCCCCTGCGGGGTAGTCACATTCACATAGATCATACCCTGGTCTTCTGTCGGGATAAAACCTCCGGGCAGTATAGCCGCAGCACCCCAGGTGGCTACGAAGAAGGCGACTAATAATCCCATAGTAAGCAAACGCTTGCCCGCGGTACGCTTCAGGACTTTCTGATAACCCAGTGTGGTCTTATCAAAACCACGGTTAAAGCTGTTGAAGAAACGTTGCAGCAACCCCTTCTTCTTTGAAGGATCACTATGCTTCAGCATGATGGCACATAAGGCCGGGGTAAGCGTAAGGGCATTGATCCCGGAGATGACAATAGCAAAGGCCAGTGTAAGAGAAAACTGGCGGTAGAATACACCCACAGGACCGCTCAGGAAGGCTACCGGTATAAACACGGCAGACATCACGAGGGTAATGGCAATGATGGCCCCGGTAATTTCTTTCATTGCTGCAATGGTGGCTTCGAGTGGCGGCATATGTTCTTCCGTCATTTTTACATGCACAGCCTCGACCACCACAATGGCATTATCGACCACGATACCGATAGCCAGTACCAGTGCGAATAAGGTAAGCAGGTTGATGGAGAAGCCCAGCATCATCATAAAGGCCAGTGTACCGATCAACGATACGGGTACGGCCAGTACGGGAATGAGGGTCGAACGCCAGTCCTGCAGGAAAATAAACACGACAACCCCTACCAGCAGAAAGGCTTCCAGCAGGGTTTTGAGCACCGCAGAGATCGAGGCATCCAGGAAACGGGATACGTCATATGCCATACTGAACTCCATACCCGGGGGGAAGGAACTTTCTTTAAGCTCGCCCATTTTGGCCTTGATATTATCAATAACTTCACTGGCATTGGAACCCGGACGCTGTTTGATCATGATCGACGCGGCAGGACGGCCGCCACTCTTGGATACCATGCTGTAACTCATGGCACCGAATTCTACATCGGCTACATCTTTCAGCTTCAGTATAGAACCATCGCTCAGGGAACGGATGGCGATATTGCCATACTGGTCCGGCTCTGAAAATTTACCGGTATAGCGCAATACGTATTGCAACTGGTTATGCGCCTTTCCAGAGCTCTCGCCGGTCTTGCCCGGTGCTGCGGAAACATTCTGCTGGCGCAGGGCTTCGATTACCTCATCGGCAGATACATTATAGGCCAGCAGCTTATCAGGCTTCAGCCATACCCGCATGGCATAATCTTTCTGCCCCATGATCTCGGCACGGCCTACCCCGTCGATACGCTTCAGTTCCTTAAGGATATTGATATCGGTAAAGTTGTAAATGAAATCTTCGTCTGCATTGTTATCAGTACTGGTGATGTTGAGGTACATCAGCATACTGTTTACCTCTTTCTCGGTGGTTACCCCGGCTTTGATCACCTCTTCGGGCAGTTCATCGAGTACGGTGGTGACGCGGTTCTGCACGTTTACGGCAGCGACATCGGGATCGGTACCCACTTCGAAATAGACGGTGATCATAGTGACGCCGTCATTGCCCGAAACGGTGGACATATAGGTCATACCAGGTACCCCGTTGATAGCTTTCTCTAAAGGAACAGCCACCGCATCGACCGACACTTCTGCATTGGCACCGGTATAGCGGGCGGTTACCGAAACCGAGGGTGGAACGATATCCGGGAATTGGGTGATCGGCAACTGGAACATCGCCAGTACGCCGACCAAGGTGATGATGATCGATATCACGAGCGATAATACCGGTCTTCTGATAAAAGTTTCTACCATTATATTGAAATTCGTTTGTTAATCGTATAGTAAATAAACCGGCATTTTAGAGCTGTGACTGCCTTGTTTTGATCACCTGTCCTTCTCTTAAAGACTGTATGCCCTCCAGTACAACCTGGTCTTTGGTATCCAGACCGCCCTTGATCAGGTAGTAATCCGCCACACGCTGGGCTACTGCAATACTGCGCTGACGCACAGTACCTTTATTATCTACGACAAATACATAATTCTTATCCTGTATTTCAAATACGGCTTTCTGCGGCATGAGCATGGCCTGTTTCATGGGCCTGGTGATTAAGAGCCGACCGGAGCCGCCATGTCTCAGTATCTTTTCCGGGTTGTCAAACTTCGCTTTATAGGCGATGTTACCGGTACTGGCATCAATCTCACTCTCAGCAGATTCCAATTTACCATGATGCGGATAAGTAGATCCATCGGGCAGGATAAGGCTTATAGACAGGACCTGCTGTGTATCGCCATGGCTGCGGATCTTGAAAAACTCGTTCTCACTGATGTTGAAATAGGCAAATACGGCATGGATATCGGATATGGTAGTGAGCAGGGAATTGGAGGCCAGCAGACTACCCTCTTTGAGCGGAATACGGTCTACTATTCCGTCGAATGGTGAAGTAATCTGCGTATAGGAAATACGCCGTTCTACTGCCGATTTATCGGCCAGGGCTACATCTGCTTTGGCCATCAGGGCCCTATATTTGGCCTTAGCCAGGTCCAGTTCTGTCTTGGTAATGATCTTTTTATCGACCAGGATCTGTACACGTTCTACCTCTACCTGTGCCACACGGGCATCGGCCATAGCGCTTTTATAAGCAGCTTCGGCTTTGGTACGCTCGATCTGCAACTCACTGTCATTGATCTTAAACAGCAGCTGTCCCTTGCGCACTGCCTGTCCTTCTTTGATGTATATTTTATCCAGCATACCTTCTATGCGGGCATGGACTTCTACATTCTTATACGCCTGTATATCGGCCACATAAGGTATATTAAGCACAGTGTCTTTCTGGCGGGGATGGAAGACAGGATATACGGTTGCTTTGTCTTCGTTTTTTGCGGAATGGTCATTACCGCAGCCTGTCGCGAATACGGCGGCTGAAAGGATATACATCCAATTATTTCTGATCATTGTATTGATAAAAGGAAAAATTACGAATAGCCATACAGGCGGCTTCTTACAAAGCCTCCGGTACAGGAATTAAAATATGGTAAAAGAATACCTGATGCGAAGCGCAGGCGCTATGCATAGGTGTGCAGGCCTCCAGAACAGAGGCTGATAAAGAGATGCAGCTGACTAAAACAAATGCTGGAGAAAGAGTAAGCCAAAACAGACTTCCTGCATGGCCCGGACATTTACGGGACAGGCATGGTGGCCGGTAATAAGGGTCGAATAATTGACGGCAACACGATCTTCCCAGGGAGTAAATGGCTCAACGATAAAAGCCTGCGGAAGATTGACTTTACGGACAATGGCCGCATCGTCATCAGGATCGTCCTGGTTTTGCTTGGTCTTTTTGTGTTTGGAAACGCTGCAGTGCTGCAGTGTTTGTTGTTGTATGAAGCCCTCAATAATGTCGGCCTGCAGGCCGAAGAAGATCAGTAAAGGTAGCAGTATGTGACTTAGCTTCCTGAAGTTCATGACAAATTAAAAACTTTTTTTGAAGTGTCGCAAAGTTAAGGAGAAGCCCCCGGAGTGCATGGCCCTTTATGGCTCGATTCAGAGAAGATTTTGTTAAAAGGATTGAGAATGAGACAGCATACAGAAGAAGATGGTTCTGCTGAGGTCGACACGATGAACTTAATGATTATGCACACAACTTCACTACGACTCAAACAGGAACTCAAGGTCGAAATAGTACCTGCGGGTATTGTTATGGTCTATATATAAAGTAGTTTCTTTTTGTCGCCCCAGTTTTAGTAGAAGTGTTGTACGGTCAATAGGAAGCACAGGACTTACAAAGCGTTCTAATCGTCCACCGTAATCATAATGAAATATAATTACAGACTGGTTTACCTGTACGTTCTCCACATTTCTTGTTGCATTGGTCAACAGATTCAATGCCTGTATATCCTGTGCGACACTTAATGTTGCGAACAAGCCATCAGCCGCATATCTTTCTCTTTCTTCACAATAATTATTTTCCCTGATCTCACACTGGTTAAGGTCTACTTTGACCTTCTGTCCATGCTGCATTATATCCTCGATAGTTTCCTTATATTGATTGTGTACATGAAGCGCTTTTCTCTTTTTTTGCAGATACAGCAACACGCAGCCCAATACACATAGCAATAAGCCGCATAAACTATAAATGAATGGAAAAGAAATCATAGTGCCCTTATAGTCTCTGAAAAACATCAGAATTAGTACACCTACTCCTAAAAGAATATATGCGATGATACGTCTTGCCATAGTTATGAATAATTATATCAGGGTTTCATATTAGATTTTATCAGGCCTAGTCCCTGCCAGAACTCATCTGGATATGTTAAGGTATTCGGTTTTCCCATCCATCCGTTGACAAGATCAAGTACATAGCCGCTATCCAGCTTCTCATAATGAACAGATCCATTTATGATTTTATCCCAGTCACCGGCATACTTCAGGCTGTCCAGACTTTCGGGGTATGTACCAAAGCGGACTTTATGCAGTTCAATCAGCGCAATAGCCGTTTTAAAATGCTGATCGCCAAATTGTTTATTTGCCTGCTCTTTTATGCCTCCTAAATTACAAGAGGAGCAGAAAATATGCAGGAATAGAATGGTACAAATAGTACCTAACATTTTTTTCATTTTCGGGTAATGAGCATTTTATATCCAATGCCCTAAATTAAAATAAAAAAGGTGAATCAGCGCATGCAATGGTTATGATGCAGACAAAAAAAGCGTTCTGCCCTGAAACAGGACAGAACGCTTAAAGTATCATCAAACAATAAATTAAGACTTTTGTGTGTGTTGCAATATACCCAGCAGACTGAATAACCAGCCAAGTACAAAAAATACACCTCCGATCGGGGTGATGATACCCAGACCTTTCAACCCTACAGATCCGTTATGCTTTAAGGCAACCAGTGCATAGATAGAGCCACAGAACAACACTACGCCGATAATAAACATGAGGCTGGCTCTCTGCAACCATACAGAAGGCATGTAGGCAAACATGATACCTGTCGCCAGTAAGGCAAAGGTATGATAGAACTGGTATTTCACAGCTGTTTCATAAGTATTCAGTAATTCCGGGCTCAGTTTTTCTTTTAATGCGTGTGCACCGAATGCACCCAGTATTACGGCCAGCATACCGAAAATGGTTGCAGCGACCAATGCTTGCTTGTACATAAAGATTTAATTAGAATGGGGTGAGTTAAAAAGCCCCGCAAAGGTAGCTATTGTTGCCGATAATGCATCAACCGTATATGTCGCTTTTTCGTAAAAAGGACTGCGTTGTGCGACTAAAGTTTCTATAAATCCGAGTCGCTCGTCGGGAGGTATATTGGTAAACATAGGCCGCGCTACTTTGGAATGTGCCAGACGACTTTGTATAAATGCGGCACTGCCTTGCAGGTATATTACGGCTCCGTGCTGCAGCATCCAGTCCATATTATCGAAATGACAGGGAGCTCCGCCACCGGTAGAAATGATGCAGGATAGTCCTGCATAACGGTTTGTAAGTAAATGTAAGGCTTCCTGTTCTGCTTTCCGGAAGGTCATTTCGCTTTCTGCGAAGAGTTCGGGTATCGTTTTTCCGGTATACTGCTCGATAAAGCGATCCATATCCACCGCTTCGTAACCAAACTGCCGGCTCAGCTTTTTCATCCAGTAAGATTTGCCCACTCCGGGCATGCCGACTAAAAAAATTAACATCAATGTAGTGTTTGACAGCTTAGAATTTGTTATTTTGAGGTCTTTTTTACAAGAACACAAAGATATTAATTATAAGGCTATTATGGCATTTTCAGTATGTATTATCAGTAATGTGATCAACAGCACCCTGCTGCAGGTAATAGATAGTTACCGTCAGGTGAGCGATGATATACTGTTAGGCTTTAATGGTCTGCTGGCAGCTGATGTAGCTGATTTTGCGCTGCAGTACCCCGATGTAAAACCGCATTTGCTGACCTGGAAAGGATACGGGCCTACCAAGAATGAACTGGCGGCCAAAGCGAAATATGACTGGATATTATCTGTAGACAGTGATGAGATTGCCTCTCCGGAATTACAGCAAAGTCTTGCCGCTGTTCAGTTTAAAGAGATTAATACGGTTTATTGCCTCCTGTTGGTGCACCGCATAGGGAAGGAACGTGTCCGTTATGGTACCTTTGGAGAATCTAAAGAATTGAAAAAAAGGTTGTACAACCGCAAAGCAGTAAGCTGGGACACGGAAAAAGTGCATGAAGCACTGACCTTTCCCAAACAGGTACGGTTTGAGACACTAAAGGGTATATTATATCATCATACCGCAGAAAATACTGCAGACATTCGCGCCAAAAACCGGAAATATGCTTTGCTGAGTGCGGAGAATATGCTGGAAAAAGGCAAAAGATATACCCCATCTAAACCTTATCTCTCTGGCTTAAATGCGTTTATGAAACAGTATATTTTTAAGAAAGGCTTCCTTGATGGCCGTATCGGCTTTTTGCTGGCGCGGGAAAGTGCTTTATATGCCTGGTGGAAATACCGCTTTCTGCAGCAATTGCGTCAGAAAAACGCCCATTAATTTGTAGCCAGAAAACTCAGTATATCTTCCACAAACTTACGTTCGTTAGAAAGGCGCGGCACTTTATTTTGTCCGCCGAGCTTCCCTTTGGACTTCAGCCATGCATTAAAACTGCCTTTAGGTACCGGGTGTACAATCGGCATACGCAATGCAATATCTTTATGGCGCTTGGCTTCGTAGTCGGAGTTCACGGCCTGTAATGCGAGGTCCATCTCAGCAACAAAAACTTCCAATGGTACCGGTAATTGTTCAAATTCAATGATCCATTCATGAGCACCATTACTGTCGCCGGTCATATACACCGGAGCGGCGGTATAATCATTTACGATAGCACCGGTTACGGCACAGGCTTTTTCAATGGCATGATCACTATTGTCAATAATTACTTCTTCACCAAATGCATTGATAAAGTGTTTGATACGACCACTTACCTTAATACGGAATGGCTCCAGAGAGGTAAACTGAATAGTATCACCTACCATATAACGCCACAGTCCGCTATTGGTACTGATGATCAATGCATAATTGGTATTCAGCTCAACTTCTCTGAGGTTTAAAGTGTTTGGATGGGTTTTACCGGCCTCTTCCATCGGCATGAATTCAAAGAATATGCCATGGTTAAGAAACAGCAACATACCATTCTCACTATCAGTAGTATCCTGTGCGGCAAAAAAGCCTTCAGAAGCATTATAGGTTTCGAGGTAATGCATGTCTTCATGCGGAATCAGTTGTTTAAACTGGTTCTGGTAAGGCTTGAAACTAACCCCGCCGTGAATATACAACTCCAGGTTAGGCCATACCTCACGGATATCGCTCTTGCCCGTCTTTTCGAGAATACGTTTGAGTAATACCAGTGTCCAGGTAGGTACACCGGCTATATAGGTGATGTTTTCATCGAGGGTACTATCGATAATACTTTCAATCTTACTCTCCCACTCGTCCATAAGGGCCACTTTCAGGTCCGGCGAGCGCATGATCTGCCCGATAAACGGCATATTCTGCAGCATTACGGCAGAAAGGTCGCCATAAAAGCAATCGGCATTCATCTGGTTTACCTGGTGGCTACCACCAATGGTCAGGCACTTACCGCCAAACAATCCAGTATCCGGGTACATGCGTACATAGATACCCAGTACATCTTTACCGGCACGGTAATGTGTATCGTCCAGGGTTTCTTTACTAACGGGAATAAATTTGCTCTTATCGCTGGTCGTGCCGCTACTTTTGGCAAACCAGTTGATAGGGGTATTCCAGAGTACATTCTGCTCGCCGTCAAGGATATGCTGTATATAAGGCTTTACATCATCATACTCCTGTACCGGTACGCGCTCCTTAAATTCTTTAATAGCATTGATGGTATCAAAGCTATATTTTTTACCAAAATCAGTAAACTGTGCCGAGCCAATAAGATCATTAAATACCTTTTTCTGGGTATCGATCGGGTTAAGCATAAAATTATCTACTGCGTTGAGGCGCATTTTCATAATCTGCTTTATGGCTGGACTTAATATCGGCATAGTTTGTACTTCACTGGTAATGGGCAAAAGTAATGAAATGATTTTTAATAATTCAACTTAAAACATAAACGCGGCAATAATCAAAAATACACTTAAAATAATACATGTGAACAAGCCTGACAAATCAGAGTTGATCACATGTATTATAATACTGCATCAATGCAAAAGCATAGTTACAATTTCACAATTTTTTTCGTTACATTATTTATTTTCACCAAATAAACTCCTGCAGGAAGATTACTAATATCCATCACAATCTTATTTTTTGTATCCCCGTCACCATTAAGAGATTTATGATTCCTGACCCTACCCAAAGCATCAATGATTTGAATAGATATATTTTTCTTCTGAAACCCTTCTTCCAGAACTATTGTTATATTGTTCGCGGCCGGATTAGGATATACCGAAAAACGGATATCATTATTGAAGTTAACTACCCCATTGCTTACGATCTTACCATAAGAAGCTTTTGGTGTATATACTCCTGTATCAAAAGAGTATTTCCTGTTTTTAATATAGTCTTCAAAATCTGCATCAGGAGTGTTATCACCCATTAATGATACATTACTTGCCGTTACAGCTTGTTCAAAACCAGGCAGTAAGCAACATGATGTTTGCATATACACAGAAATAGAACTGGTTCGTTCGTAAGTATACGTTCCATTTGTTGCAGGCCAGCTAAGATCATCTCTTCTTAAATAAATAGTATATAAGCCATCCTGAAGGGGATAAAACTCTCGAATATCACCATATGTAACAGGCTGCCACGATCCGTCAGGGTTTTTAATATGCCATGTTTTTGTAGAAATACAATCTCCTCCGGAAACAAAGAAACGATAGCCCTTTCTTCGCTTTACCCTAAAAAGACCATCCTGGAAACAAGGACCCTGAATATCGGTACACAATTCTGTAAAATTTATAGGCAAATTAAGAGGGGGAGTTAATTTATTCTTTACTGATTCCAGTACTGCCGGCTCATCTGCCATAAGGTACGCTCCACTGCCATTAGTCGGATTAATACCCTGCTTATATTTATTAACATTTTCTGGCATAGGAAGCGGAATTAATGCAGGAATATACATATAACCAAACCCATTATAATATGTCCTCATTCTACAAATGGCATCGTTTAACCAATAATTACGGCAGGTTTCTGATATTTTAGTCGTAAACCATTTAGTATCCTCCCATCCCCAGACGCTTTGCAATGGGTAATTTGTAGCAACGCCTGGGGGGCCTCCTGTACCATTATCCATACCAAAATCAAAAAAAGTAGTAAAAGGAAGGTAAGTCAGATAGCATCCATTAGTAGGACTTATGCCTCCTGTATTACCATTATGTGTAATAATGCAATTATCTATTACTGCCTTATAAGGCTCATTCGCACAGGGTGTACCTGCCAGATAGTTGCCAGTCGGGCTAGAACAGGACAAAGAAGGGCCTGCTCCGGGCTGCTCTGTCGGCCACATTACCTGACTACCATAATCAAACATAAACATATCTGTACCCGGAAACTTGATCGGCTCTTTACTCTCTTGCGTAAGTAAAATAAAAGTTCCCTTTGAAGCAGCGTAGTTCCTGATCTTAGTTAGAATCTGCTTGGTATGTACATAATTAACTGGAGCATCATTTTGGGCCCACACGTTAAACTGCCCCATATGGATTGACCTATAGCCTAAATCTATATAAGTTTTAGCCAGGTAATAAAACCACATTTTAGTCTCAATTTTAGTTATATCAGGAGTATTAGTACCAGCAATTACAATTCTTGAAGAGGAAAAATTTACAGAACGACAGTTGCCATTCAAATCAAAGTAGGTATTTCTTGCAGCAAAGGAAATTTCAGCATCAAAACTTCTAATGATATCACAAGGAATCGCCACACTTGTCACATAGGGGTGAAAGTTTTCTAAGATTGTACCTTGGATCACGGGGCGACGGATGCCCGCACAATCATAAACAGCGTTAATATCAATCACCACCTGCTTCATTGCATTATAATACGCAGTTCCAGGATAAACTTGATTTTGATCTTCTCCCCATAAATCTACTACTCTTGAAATCATTGAAGCTTTCAAGGTAAGTAGGCTTTTTATTACCTCACAATATTTCGAGGGGCAATAGCGGGAATAACACCTATCGTATGGTTTTGTACAATTTAATTCAACATTACCAGGAGGAATGTCACTTACAATATACGTATCGACACCATCCGGAATATATCCGTAACACGTTTTCGGGTATATGAACTCTACCAGTCCATTGGCTGCGGCATTTCGAGCAATTTGTCGCTGAATACCCGCAAAACAAGTATTATCAATATAAGCATCACCAACAGTGGTAGTTGCACATCCGGTCGATCTTACCAAGCCTGAAGATATCAGACAAGGTGTTACACTTTGACTAAAAGCAGCTGCTGATATCAATAGCAGCCAAATGAACATAATTCTTTTCATAGAGTATAAATTGTTAAAATAATTAACGAATGTATTTAAATATTCAATATAATATGCCTTAATAAATTGTTATGCAAACGTGTTTAAAAATCTATATTACATAAAGAAGTATATAGTATACTACTTACACATTCCTGCCACTTAAAATAACAGAACTGTATATGATTTGCGAATAAAATACTATCTTAGCGCACTTTATTTAAGAGTTAACATTATATTGACATATTTATCATAAATGATTGAAAAATTAGAAGCCTTACAAGCCAAGTTTAATGACCTGGGTATTGCTTTAACCAACCCGGAAATAGTAAGTGACAATAAAAAGTTCACCCAGGTTTCAAAAGAGTATAAAAAATTAGAACCGCTGATGCAAGCGTACCAGAAGTATAGAAACTGCCTGGACAGTATTGCATTCGGTAAAGAAGTGCTGGCCAGTGAAAGTGATGCTGATTTGAGAGATATGGCAAAAGAAGAACTGGTTATACAAGAAGAAGAAAAAGATACGTTAGAAGAAGAGATTCGCCAGCTGCTGATCCCTAAAGATCCGCAGGATGATAAAAATGCTGTTTTAGAGATCCGTGCAGGTACTGGTGGTGACGAGGCGAGCATTTTTGCAGGCGACCTGTTCAGAATGTACATGAAATACTTCGAGAAAAAAGGCTGGCGTGCCTCGCTGATTTATGAAGCGGAAGGTACTGTGGGTGGATATAAAGATATTCAGCTGGAGGTTGTTGGTGATGATGTATATGGTACCCTGAAATTTGAAAGTGGTGTACACCGTGTACAAAGGGTTCCTGCAACAGAGGCCAGCGGCCGTGTACATACCTCTGCGGCTACCGTACAAGTGATGCCGGAAGCAGATGAGATCGATTTCGAACTGAGAGAAAGTGATGTAAAAATGGAGACTGCCCGAAGTGGTGGTTCCGGTGGTCAGAACGTAAACAAGGTAGAAACCAAGGTATTACTGACCCACATCCCTACCGGTACTGTAGTAGTATGTCAGACTGAGCGTACTCAGCTGGGTAACCGTGAAAAGGCCATGTCTATGCTGCGTACCAAATTATACGAAGAAGAAGTACGTAAACATGAAGAGGCTATTGCCCAGAGACGTAAGAGTATTGTAACCACGGGTGACCGCTCTGCAAAGATCCGTACATACAACTACCCTCAGGGACGCATCACCGATCACCGCATCAACATGACCAGCTACAATCTGGACGAGTTTATGAACGGGGGTATCGATGAAATGCTGAAAGCCCTGCAGCTTGCAGAGAATGCCGAGAAGATGAAAGCTGGTGAAAGTATTTAGTAAAAATTGCTTATCCGCCTAAAAACATAAAACAAGATTTAAATTTTACCAATGCAGCAAAATAAATATGACCTTGTAGCCATAATACGTACGATTAAGTCCCGTGGCAAATTAGTATGGGGTATTACGGCACTAGGCCTGATTGCATCTGTGTTATTCGTTTCTTTCAGACCGAATGAGTATACTTCTGAAGCCAGCATTATTGTGAAAGGCTTTATGAACTTCGACCGTAACCAGTTATATGGTGCCAATACATTGTATACCAAAGATGTGTTTGCCAAAGATTATGAGCTGGATAAAGCCATGACCATCCTGGAAAGCGGTGATGTAAAAGGCCATATCAATGAAACGGTACAATACCAGAAAACCAAAAAGCTTAAATCTGAAGAAGCTGCTTTCATCGCCATCAAAAGTGCCTTCAAACTGAAGCGTACCGACAACTACGATATTGAAGCGAAGTTTACCGATACTGATCCTAAACTGGCACACGCTGCACTGGAAGCTGCACTTCAAAAAGCAGAAAGCATTTATATCAATTTCTTTGAAGATTATAATAAAGATGTAACCAGAGAAATCGACTTTAAAAGAAAAACTATCAGTGATTCTGTAGCAATCCTTACTGACACTATCGCTGCTATCCGCAAGCAATACAATTTATACAGCGAGCTACTTCCGGTAAGAGGTAATACGCTCAGCAGTAACTATACGATCAATGCCGGTAATGCAGCAGCTATTGAGCAATTGCAATCCCTGATTGAGGTAAAAGATAAGTTAGATGAGCGCAATGCTCAACTGGCCTCATTAAAAAATGAATACAGCAGTTTCCTGAATAGTGAGAAGATGCACGTGTTCTACCGCGTAACAGGCCCTTATGTTCCTAATGTAACCTCTAACCTGCCTGCATATCTAGTTATACTGGCCAGTGCATTGGCTGCATTTATCTTTGCCAGCCTGCTGGTACTGATTGCTAACGCATTTAAGAGTAACGCTGCTTAATGAATTCGGAACATAATACGGTTGCTATTCATGTAAACAAACAAGAACGCTGGTTTTATATACTTGCTGTATTGGCGTTGCTTGCAGGTATTGCTGTGTTTTCCTATACACATCATTACTGGGCTATAGGCATCCCATTTGTCATCCCGTTTACCGCATGGATCATCCTGAACTGGAAATCATTTTACTGGTTCTATGTCATCTGCATCCCACTTACGGTAATTACCCAGATAGGAGGGTCATCTATGATGTACCTGCCGCAACTTCCGTTAACTATACTTATGGCGGGTATCGTGATTGCCCTATTGCTATATCATAAGCGTATCCTACCTGAAAATCTGATACACCACCCCATTACACTGATCATTTTCCTGCAGTATATATGGCTGATTGTATCCGTTATGTTTTCACAGATACCGCTATACTCTATTAAATATCTAGGGGTTAATACCATACAATTACTAGTATTCTTTCTGTTACCGGCAATTGTATTACAGACTAAAAAGGACATCTTTACATTGGCTAAAGTATTCCTGATTCCGATGACATTGCTGGCCCTGTTTGTATTTGCGCGTCATGCTTATTACAAATTCGGTTATGTAGAGACCAATCTGGTTGTTAAACCATTCTTCTATAATCACGTAGATCATGCCTGTGTCATGTCTATGGTCTTACCTATATTCTATATACTATGGCGATATAATAAAGGAAACAAGAGACTGCGCCTTTTATACTTAGGATTATTCTTGTTTTATTTTGTGGGTATGTATCTTGCCTTTGCGCGTGCCGCTATGCTGGGTACCATATTTGCATTTATTATTGCGTGGGCAATCCGAAAAAAGCTGGCTAACTGGTTTATGCCTTTGTTTTTTACTTTCTGTTTTGTAGTCATTGGCCTGATGTCTTATAACAATAAGTATATTGATTTCAGACCGGACTTTAAACAAACCTATACCCGTCATACCTTTAATGACCTGATCAAAGCTAGCTTTGTAGGTGGAGACATGTCCTCAGCTGAGCGTTTCTTCCGCTGGATTGCAGCAGTGCGCATGAGCGAGGAGCATCCATTGGTAGGTGTAGGCCCTAACAATTTCTATTATTACTACAAACCACATGCGGTTACCATATTCAAGACTTACGTAAGTTCTAACCCTGAAAAATCGACTACACATAACTACTTCCTATTTATGCTGGTAGAACAGGGCTGGCCTGCTATGATCTTATATGGCCTGCTGATCAGCGCATTATTCTACCATGCACAGAAGCTCTACCACCGTACTGAAGATAAGCTGTACCGTGCCTTAACATTGACCAGTGCCATGATCATCGCCGCATTCTTCCTGAACAACCTATTTTCGGAGCTGCTGCAAACCTACAGAATCGGTGCTATTTTCTATTTTGCAGTAATACTGCTCTATTGGGTTGATCGTCAGATCAAAAAAGAGCGGCATGAATTACCTGCCTAGCGCAGGATATAATGTTGCTTACGCTTGAATCCGGGATCAGCGACCAGCACCGAAAAGTTCCATGTAAACATTGTACAGTTAAATGCGGGATGCCGCCAGAGTGCATTCAGGGTCTCCTCTTCTTTATGTACAGGGTGCCAAACCAGTATTTGTACAGATCCAGGTAAATATGCTGATGTTATAAACTCAGCTGCCTGCTTTGCATCCATGATCAGCAAAGCGCCCTCTGGTATCCTTTCCGGAATAGTATTAATTACACCGGGCAATGCAGGAGCAACCCAATTCAGCGACGTTATTGCAGGGTCTAAATATAGTTGTGTATAGCGCAGATAGGATAATACCCGATATAGTGTACGGGCTTGCTGTGTTTGCGGCACAGCAGCAGGATATTGATATGCAGCCTGCCGGTGCAAAGCCTGTTCTACAAAATCATAGACAAAGGGAGAATGCGTGCCATGACGGCCTTTAGCCTTAAGCAGGTATTGCAGGTAATTCAATGTTTGGTAATTATGCGTTAGTTTTTATCCAGCGTTCAAATGTAAAGCTGTAGATATGGTGCTCGTCTTTGGGATGGGCTTCTTCCCATACTTTTTTCCATTCTGGATTATTACGGATCTCCGGGAAGAATACGGTGCCCTCTTCAATCTCAGTATGCACGCGGGTTATATAGATTTCAGCACACTGATCCAGTACCTGGCGGTATAACTGTCCGCCGCCGATAAGGCTTACTTTCTGTTCCTCCTCCCCATCAGCCATCGGTACATGCTCGCGGATATAGTCCAGGGCTGCTTCAAAAGAATGCACCACTATAGCACCCAGTGTATCCTCCGGCATAGTTGTGGATACTACAATATTTGCCCGTTTAGGCAATGGTCTGGCACCGATAGAGATCCAGGTATTTTTGCCCATGATCACCGGACCACCCAGGGTCATCTTCTTAAAGAATTTCAGATCGTCGGGCAAGTGCCAGGGCATGGCATTGTTCATGCCAATCACATTATTTTCACTTGCAGCTACTACACTGATCAGTTTCATAGGCTTATTTTTTCTCCGGGAATAAAATAGATTTCAATTCTGCTTCATCTTCCAGTTTGAGCTTACCGGCCAGCAGCAGGCGCAATTGTCTTCTGCGCAAAGCATCTTTATACATTTCCTGCTCACGCTCTGTTTCCGGCTCTATGGCAGGTATGCGGGTTGGTTTACCCAAAGAGTCGAGCGCGACAAAGTTGAAGTATGCTTCGTTAGATAAGTAGCGTTCCTGTTTGATCAGGTCTTCGCCCCATACCGACAGATAGATCTCCATAGAAGAGTTAAAGGTGCGGGTCACCTTACCCTCTATCGTAATGAGGTTGCCCAGTCTGATCGGATTATGAAAGTTGACATTATCCACCGACACGGTCACACAGGGTTTATTGCTGTGCTTCTGCGCTACAATTGCAGCGGCAATATCCATCCAGTACATAAGCCGACCACCCATCAGGTTATTCAACGTATTGGTATCATTGGGCAGTACATACTCGCTCATGATGGTATAAGAGTCTGATACTTTTTTAGCCGCTAATTCCATAAAGTTATTTTTGTTTGGGTTCAGTAGTAAATGCCGCTTTCAGATAGAATGGCTCTGCATAAGCCAGTTCATCAAAGTCCTGCGTATGCCAACGTTGCTGTGCCTGCTTATTCCATAAAGCGATATCCAGTATATGCGATCCCAGATCAGCTGCAGCGATGTGTGTTGCCTTTACAGCATCATCATCAGTGATCAATGCATAATCCTTGTATGTATCAAACGGGAAGTCGTTATAGAAGATGTGTTGTGCAGGCAGATCGATCTGCGTAGCATTTCCGGCAATGGCGAATCCCTCTCCTGTTCTGGCTTTCAGTACGACCAGTGCCTGCTGTGGCTGGCGGTGCAGTAAGAGTTCCAGTTTATTGAACAGCATAAGCGGTTTGTCCAGTGCAAAGCATAAGCCTTTGGCTACGCCCAATCCTACTCTCAGACCAGTATAGCTGCCCGGACCGGCATTCACCGCAATCGCATCGATATTTTTCAGCTCCAGGGGAACCTGCACAAACAGCCGGGCGATCATATCATTTAAAGAAGCAGCCTGCTGGTTCGGCAGTTCATTTTTCAGCTCATTCAAACATCCATCTGCATCACCGACGGCTACATGTGTATGCGGTGCAGCGGTATCGATAAATAATATATTTGCCATGATAAGTTAATACGCAAAGATAATTGTTCAGCATTGGAAATCACGATTTTATTTTCCTATAAGTCCATATCTTTCTGAATTGTATATTTGTGCTATGGAAAAGAAAATTATCAATACCAGTGCCGCTCCGGCACCTATAGGCCCCTATAATCAGGCCACACAATTCGGCAATATGTTATTCGTTTCCGGACAGATCCCAATGGACCCTGCGACCGGCGAAATCGTTACCTCCGGCATACAGGATGAGACCCGCAAAGTACTGGAAAATGTACAGGCTATTCTTACCGAAGCTGGTATGGATTTTACTCATGTACTGAAGAGTACTATTTTCATTACCGATATGGCCCAGTTTGCCCAGATCAATGAAGTATATGCTCAGTTCTTTACCGCAAATGAACCTGCAAGAGAAACGGTACAGGTGGCCGGTCTGCCAAGAGGGGTAAATGTTGAGATCTCTGTGATTGCAGCTAAGTAATAAATAATAGTTCCTGTAAAAGTTGTTGCGCGCCGGCTATGCCGGCGCGCAACAACTTTTACAGTGATTCATTTTTGTATTTTGACCTACCTCGGTACCTCTACTTTAGTAATCATTTCCTTCAGTACCTCATCTGCACTGATGCCTTCCATTTCTTTTTCCGGGGTCAGTGCCACACGGTGCCTTAAAGCAGGTACCAGTACATGCGTTACATCTTCCGGTGTTACGAAATCACGTCCTCTCAGTACCGCTAATGCTTTAGAAGCATGCAATAAAGCTACAGTAGCCCTCGGAGATCCACCCAGATACAGCGACGGATGATTACGAGTAGCCGCTACCAGCTGTGCCATATACTGCAGTATTTTCTCTTCTACATGCACTTGCTGCACCCAGGTACGGCATTGCTCCAGTTCTTCTTTACTCAGTACTGCTTGTACAGCAGCAATAAGCGGTTGTGCACCACGGTGATGGTGATAGCTAAGGATATTTAATTCTTCTTCGATAGTAGGATAACCCACCACTATTTTAAACAAGAACCGATCGAGTTGCGCCTCCGGCAAGCGATAAGTCCCTTCATGCTCAATCGGGTTCTGTGTAGCGATTACGATAAACGGCTTGTCCAGGCTGTAGGTCACCCCATCGGAAGTAATTTGTCGTTCTTCCATTACCTCAAACAATGCTGCCTGAGTCTTGGCCGGCGCACGGTTCACCTCATCGATCAGTACGATATTACCGAAGATAGGGCCTTGTCTGAATTCAAACCTGGTAGTCTGTGGGTTAAATATATTGGTTCCGATCACATCAGAAGGCATCAGATCGGGTGTAAACTGAATGCGGCTGAATTGCGCATCAATTAACTTTGCCATTGTCTTGGCCGTCAGTGTTTTGGCGACACCCGGTACTCCTTCCAGCAATACATGTCCTTCGGCCAGTAATGCAGTCAGCAGCAGTTCTATCATCTCATGCTGACCAACTATGGTCTTACCGATGGCTGCCTTTACTTTATCAATCAGTACGGAGATCGTCTCAATCGGCAGTCTGGCTTTATATTCTGTACCGGTATGGTTTGTTTCATGGTGTTCCATAACTCAATATTTATTTTTTATAGAATTGTTGAATATTCCTGTATAAAGAATGTAAAAATGCATCATTAATTTCTGTACTGTCGCTCTGTACCTGCCTGATTTGTGTGAACAGGTATTCCGTGGCGGCCAATGCTACACCCGAACGCAGGCTCAGCTTCTCTACAAATGCTTCGTCCAGTACATTGGTATTTAACTGGTAACTGGTGCGTACATGCTCCAGGAAGTGCTGGATCATTTTCTGCGCCAGGTTACGATTATTATGTTTATTGTAATAGAGACTGGCTATCGTTGCGGCAAATGAAGCGGCATCGTTGGTCAGCGGAGCAATTTCCGGTATTGATTTCTGTTTGCGCTTTAAGCCAAACAATACATATATCAGCAAGCCGATAAAAGAAAGGATTATAGCTGCACGCGTAGCTTTATGCTCCCAGAGTACTGACCAGTCCGAACGACTGGTCCGCTTTTGCGGGGCTACCATGAAGTATACATTCTTAGCATCTTTTGAGGTATAGCTGAAGATATCGGACAGAAATTCACGGTTATTGCCCTGAAGGAGGAAGTAGTTGGAACAGGTCAGGAAATTTGTCGCTACCACCATCTTACCGTCTCCTATGCGCATCACTGCGGCACAGACATTGCCTTTATCATCCCAGGCGATCTCCGTAAGTTGTTTCTGTGCAGTATCGGTCTGCAGGAAGCCCGGGAAAATGTTATAGTACATCCGCTTACTTTGATATGCAGCCCGCTGCCCATCTGCTTTAAGGGTATACACTTTATCAATGGTATGATCTGCAGTATCGGCATCCAGAGCATGGTGTGCATTAAGCACCTTTACAGGCAATGCCTGAACCAGCGCAGAATCCCACTCATCGGCAATAATCACTACATCATTACCTTCATACATCCAGTCATCGAGCTGGCGCATTTCCTGCTCACTGAAGGCCACAGCACCTGCCAGTACTACATAAACACTTTTCTGCTGTTGCGAACTGGTTTTGAAGATATTGGCATTGGAAGGTATAAAATGAATTTTGGCCTGCGGATACAGGTGTGGCAGCATCTCCCCGAACAGGTAAAAACCGTAGGGGTCTTTACTTTCCAGAGAATACTGTATCTCCCAGTTTGTTTTCTTCTCGGACTTCACACAGGCCTCAAAGCTAAACAGGGTCAGGATGCAGAGCAATATGTAAGCGATACGTTTCAAGAGCAATGCTTAAGCGATTTTTTGTTTCAGTTGTTGATAGATACTCTGTATAGACTGGTAATGCACTGCATCAACCGTAAAGCCTCCATACCAGGCGTACTCATAATGACGCAGCAATTGCGTTAGTAATACATGCAGTTCAGTATGTCCGGACTGTCTCAGTACAGATACATACTGGTAGTTAGAACCGGATGGGCTGTATGCGATCAGACCACGCTCATGCAGTAACAGCAATACATGTCGATAACTATGGCGTACGGCCAGCCTGTAATCGGGTATCTGCTCTGCTTTACGGATGATGTCTTCCCAGCTTTCGGGTATAAAATCATCTGCCAGCTCGTCCTGCTGCAGGGCACTTATTTTTTTATCCTTACGGCCAAAGATCGGTAATCCATTATGGCGCACGATCTGCCATATAATAGCGATTACCACAAGCCCCACAACAGCCCACAAAAAGAATGTACCGAAGGGGCCTGCAAAAAATTCAAAAATAGCTTTCAGTATTTTAGTCCATAACGATTCCTTGTACTCCTGCACAGGATCCGGTTTGGGTTGTGTGTAGCGGAAATCCGGATCGGAAGTCAGTTTGGCCCATGCGGCATCTGAAATTTTTCTCGGCTCCGGGGTGACCGGCGCTATGGAATCGCTGTAAGAGAATGTGAAGGTCTCCTCTTCATATTCCTCTGTCGGATAGGTTGTATAACCGTCTTCTGTACTATCAGAAACAAGGGTTGTGTCCTCGGCATATTCCACTTCAGGATCTTCATCTACAACAGACTGCGCGCTGACCTTTCCGGGAGAGAAGCTCAGCGATAATAAGAGTGCTGTAATGTATATAAATAAATGTTTCAATTCCGATGCTTATGTTCTATTTGTTTGCCGCTTCCTGCTTCATGGCCATAGCCAGGTCTTTGCCCAGGTAACGGTCTATAAGGCCCTCTGCCCAGTAAATAACGGGAGTCAGTACCAATGCCATGACAAATTTATATGAATAATTGACCAGGCAAACTGCCAGTACACGCTGCCAGCTCCAGTCATTACCTAATTTAAACGCAATATACAATACAATAAAGCTATCAACTAATTGTGATACTACCGTAGATCCGGTTGCTCTTAACCAGACCATTTTATTGCCGGTTCGCTCTTTGATCTTATGAAACACAAATACATCGACGAGCTGGCTTACCATAAAGGCGACCAGGCTTCCGATAATGATCCACATGCCTTGTCCGAAGATGGCATTAAAGCCGGACTGCATATTGGGTACGCCCTGCCCTTCTTTGGAATGTACCCAGAAATCGCTGGCCGGGGCATGTATGGCTACATAGAACATGATAAATGCATAAATGATCAGTCCCACTGCGGTAAGGGAAATGCGCTTCACGGCCTTCTGTCCGTAATATTCATTCACAATATCGGTCACCACAAACTCCAGCGGCCAGAGCAGCACCCCGCAGGTAAGCGTATAGCTCAGATGCGATTCGCCAAACAAAGTAAAGTCTGATGGCTGCATGCCAAATACAGATTCCAGCGAAAATAATTTACCCCCAATGCATTCAGCGATCAGTGCATTGGCCACAAAGAATGCGGTGATCAGTACAAACAGCCGGGTGGGCTTATCACTCCATATTTTTGTAATCATGTTCTATTATATCGTTTAATTGCGCACATCCAGTATATCCCGGATGGCATTGCCTAAAATATTGAATGCCAGTACCAGCAGCATAATAGCTAAACCCGGAATGAGGGCCAGTACCGGGTTTCCGGCAATCAGGAAATTATAATGTTCCTTAATCATCAGCCCCCATGATGGTGTAGGCGGTTGTACGCCTATACCCAGGAAACTGAGACCAGCCTCGACTAATATTGCTGTGGCAAAATTAGATGCGGCAATTACGGTAATGGGTCCGGCAATATTGGGTAAAATATGTCTAAAGATAATACGCATATCTTTTAAACCCAAAGCCTTTGCCGCAACTATAAAATCCATTTCCTTCAGCTGCATCACCTGCCCCCGGATCAGCCTTGCGGCACTTACCCAGGAGGTAAGCCCTATGGCTATAAAGATCTCCCAGAAACCTTTACCAATCGTGAGGGTAATGGCAAATACCAGCAGCAGTGTGGGTATGGCCCATAAGATATTGACCAGCCACATAACCAGGTAATCGACCCAGCCTCCGTACCAGCCGGATATGGTGCCCAGTATAATGCCAATGCTTAAGGATAATACTACCGATACAATACCAACGCCTATACTCACCCTGGCGCCGATCAGCAGGCGGGAGTAAATATCTCTGCCATAACGATCGGTTCCCAGTAGGAATCTTTTCTTTATAAATATTTTTTCTGCAACAGCATCTTTGGCATTGTGCAGTCCCAGGGCTTTAAAGGAGTACACCTGTACATCCTCCATGCCATCATCTATATAATGCCTTACCTGTATCCCGTCTTTGATCTTGACCCAGCCATTGATGGGCAGTAAGCGATAGTCAGCAGGAGTACCCATAAGCAAGCGCTGCAGCCAGCCCGGCCGGGTAATGGTCTGCTCCTTAGGCACTTTCAGAAAAGTTTTGGTATAACCCGGTGGTTTGGCACTCAGTTCTACGGTCATCATATTGGCATCAGGCGTCCGGTCACTGGCCAGCGGATAGGCAAGTAACGCTACCAACGATACCCCTATAATGAAGAAAAGGGCTACCGATGCGGTTTTGTACCGTTTACAGAAAGTATAGAGTCGTTTGAGCAAAGACGAAAAATATGTGCCGCAAAATAGAATAAATATAACAAATACTGATCTTCCTGCAGGAATTATTCAGCACACAAGTGTAAAATTTTTTAAAAAAAGTAGTAACTTTGTCGCCTTACCGCATGGGTAATTACTATTAATTTTCTCAAAAATGAACACCAAACAAAGAACTATCTTATTAGCAACTGTATTAGTATTATTTGCTGTTGTATCCCGTATCATGAGTGTTGAACAGAATATCTGGAACTTCGCAAGTATCGGAGCCATCAGCCTGTTCAGCGGTGCTATCTTCAAAAACAAGGCGAATGCTTATGTTTTACCCTTGATCGCATACCTCGTTACCGATATCTATATTGAAATTACAAAAGGAAACGGTTTTTATGATGCATCTCAATTCTTTGTATACGGTGCCATGTTAGTTACGGTATTCTTCGGTACTAAAATGAAAAGTGCCAAGTGGTATAACGTTGTTGGTTTCTCTGTATTAAGCTCAGTATCTTTCTACCTGATCTCTAACTTCGGTGTATGGTTTGCTGGTTTCTTCCCATCTAAGTATGTGATGTACCCTACTACCATCACTGGTCTGATCGATTGTATGGTTGCCGGTATTCCGTTCTACAAAAACACTTTCGCGAGCGACTTAATCTTCAGCACAGTATTATTCGGTGGTTATGCAGCTTATGCAAAAGCCAGCAAACAAAGCAAGGTATTAGCTTCGGCTTAATCCTGATACATTATTGATTATTGAAAAGAGGTACCTTATGGTGCCTCTTTTTTTATGCCCGGAAATCACGTATCTTTTCAACTGCCTTTAGATCAACGTCTGTGTATCATGATGAGAAGTAAAGGGCTAAAGCGGCGAGAAATAGTGAACAAAGCCTTATTCTTCACATAACTTTAATGCAGGCCTGCTTTCACTTTTAAAAGAAAGACCGTACCTTTTCGATAGCTATAGATAGCATTTTCTAAAGAATTATAAATTAACGGACAACAATATATGGAAGTAATAGTAAGACAACTACAGATTGAAGATTATGAGGGATTAAAAGCAGCTATGATCGAGGCCTATGACGGCATGGGCGGTGTATGGCGCGAAGCAAACATCAAGAAACTATTATCTATATTCCCGGAAGGACAGTTCTGTGTAGAAGTAGATGGCAAGGTGGCTGCCTGCGCCTTATCTATCATTGTACAATACAAACTCTTCGGAGACGAACATACTTATGAGGAGATTACCGGCAACTATTCTTTCAATACTCATTTCGAAGATGGCGATGTACTCTATGGCATAGAAGTATTTGTACACCCTGATTTCCGCGAACTGCGCCTGGCCCGCCGTCTGTATGATGCGCGTAAAGAGCTCTGCGAACAGCGCAACCTGAAAGAGATTAAGGTGGGTGGCCGTATTCCCAATTATCATAAATACAGCAATGAGCTAACGCCTAAACAGTATATCGAAAAGGTGAAAGCCAAAGAGATATATGACCCGGTACTCAGCTTCCAGATTTCAAATGATTTCCACGTAGTCAAAGTACTGCGCAATTACCTGAAAGGAGATGTACAGTCGGAAGAGTATGCTGCATTGCTGGAGTGGAATAATATTTACTATTCCCGCAAGAAAAATGCCATGAGCGACAGCATCATTCGCCTGGGACTGGTACAGTGGCAGATGCGCCCATTTGCCACTATGGAGAAATTCTTTGAGCAGGTGGAGTTTTTTGTGGACACGCTCAGTGCCTATAATGCGGACTTTGCTGTATTCCCGGAATTTTTCAACTCACCCCTGCTCGCCGAATTCAATCATTTATCGGAGTATGAAGCCATGCGCGAGCTGGCGAAGAAGACAGAAGAAATCCGCATAAAAATATCGGAATATGCGATTGCCTATAATGTCAATATCATTGCGGGTAGCATGCCGGTTGTGGAGGATAATAAACTGTACAATATCTCCTTTCTCTGTCACCGCGATGGTAAGGTGAGTGAATACCGTAAGATCCACATTACCCCGAACGAAGAGAAATACTATAGCATTACCGGCGGCGATAAGATTGCGGCCATCAATACAGATTGCGGTAAGATCGGCATCCTCATCTGTTATGATGTAGAGTTTCCTGAGCTCTCCCGCCTGCTGGCCCTGGATGGTATGAAGATATTGTTTGTACCCTACCTGACTGATACGCAGAATGCCTATACCCGCGTGCGCCACTGTGCGATGGCAAGGGCTATTGAGAATGAGTGTTATGTAGCTATTGCAGGATGTGTGGGCAACCTGCCGGGGGTTAATAATATGGATATACAGTTCGGACAGGCTGCAGTCTTTACCCCTTCTGACTTTGCCTTCCCGATGAATGCCATTAAGGCGGAGGCTACACCCAATACAGAGATGACCCTTATTGTGGATGTGGACCTTAAACTGCTGAAAGAGCTGCACCACTACGGATCGGTAAAAACGATGCGCGACCGCCGTACAGACCTGTACGAGATCAAAAGGCTCAACAAATCGCGCTAAGATCGAGTGCATCTATGGGGCAAACGTTAAATTTTATGCAGATCAATGATATATTACGTAAATTTGCACCCCTTGTATTAAAAGTATTTTGAATGAGTAAAACGGTAGCATTTCACACCCTGGGTTGTAAACTCAACTTTTCAGAAACGTCCAGCCTGAGCCGTACGCTGGAAGCGGAGGGTTTTGTAAAAACCGATTTTGAAGCGGTGGCAGATGTATATGTCATCAACACCTGTTCTGTAACGGAAAATGCTGATAAAGAATGCCGCCAGATCGTGCGGAAAATACAAAGAAAAGCACCGGAAAGCCTGGTGGTGATCACGGGTTGTTATGCCCAGCTGAAGCCGCAGGAGATCGCCAGTATTGAAGGGGTTGACCTGGTACTGGGTGCTGCGGAGAAATTCAACCTGGCACATCACCTGAAAGAATTATCAAAAGGAAACAGTGCCAAAGTATGCAGCTGCGACATCGAGGATGTGAACGGCTTCAATGCCTCCTACTCTGTTGCAGACCGTACCCGTACCTTCCTGAAGGTGCAGGACGGATGTGATTATAACTGTTCTTTCTGTACCATACCCCTGGCCCGCGGTCATAGCCGCAGCGATAGTATTGCCAATGTGATCGAGAATGTAAAAGTGCTGGCCGATGCCGGTACTAAAGAGATTGTACTGACGGGCATCAACCTGGGCGATTTTGGTAAAGGCAATACCGGTGGTAAGAAAAAAGAAGAAACCTTCTTTGACCTGATTCAGGAGCTGGATGCAACCGAAGGTATCGACCGCTACCGTATTTCGAGCATTGAACCTAACCTACTCAGCGAGGAGATTATTTCTTTTGTGGCCGAAAGCAAGCGCTTTATGCCGCACTTTCATATTCCTTTACAAAGTGGTAGTAACCAGATCCTGGGACTGATGCGCCGCCGCTACCAGCGCGAATTATATACGGAGAGAGTACAACAGATCAAGGCATTAATGCCGCACTGCTGTATTGGCGTAGATGTGATTGTAGGCTTCCCGGGCGAGACGGATGAATTGTTTGAAGAAACATTTCAGTTCCTGCATCACCTGGATGTATCTTACTTCCACGTATTTACTTATTCTGAACGCAACAATACCCTGGCGGCAGATATGAAAGATGTGGTACCGCAGCATATACGCAATGAGCGCAACAAACGCCTGCGCAATCTTTCTTACCAGAAAATGCGCTATTTCACCGAACAGCATACCGGACAGAAACGTGCGGTATTGTTTGAACATGTCAATAAAAACGGCATTATGGAGGGTTATAGTGATAACTACATCCGTGTACAAGCCGCGCATACTCCGGATCTGGAAAACCAGATCGTAGAATGGGCTATATAGATCAATGATTCACTTTATAAAAAGCTTTATGACTATCTGCATATAGGTAACTATATTGTTCGTCCTTTCGAACAGATCGCTGGAACGGCCTTATAAATCCGGCGTTACAAAAATAATTGGCTCGGTCGGTAAAGTCGGAAACCACTGTCTGAGCACAGCGAGTCTGCGTTTGCGACCGACCGACACATTGATTTTTAGCCAGGGATTTATACAGCCTTGATTTTTTGGCGCTACCTTTTGCATCAAGGCAAAAGGTAGCAAATAACTATAATAGAAACCAAAGACATAAATTACGTCTTTGGTTCCTTTAAGCAGATACTCATTAAAAAAATTTCGCTTCACGGGATTTTAAAATTATCTTTGCCACACCAAATTCAATCAATTTTTATGAGATTTTTTATCGATACTGCTAATCTGGATCAGATCAAAGAAGCACACGATTTAGGTATTCTGGATGGTGTTACCACCAACCCTTCCCTGATGGCCAAAGAAGGCATTAAAGGTCAGGATGCGATCATGCAACACTACAAAGATATCTGCGCCATCGTAGATGGTCCGGTAAGTGCAGAAGTGATCTCTACTGATTTTGAAGGCATGGTTGCCGAAGGTAAAAAACTGGCGGCGCTTCATGACAATATCGTGGTAAAAATCCCAATGATCAAAGATGGTATCAAAGCGATCAAATGGTTCACTGACAATGGTATTCAGACCAACTGTACCCTGGTATTCTCTGCAGGTCAGGCTATCCTGGCAGCAAAAGCAGGTGCTACAATGGTATCTCCGTTCATCGGTCGCATCGACGATGGTAGCTGGGATGGTGTACAACTGATTGAGCAGATCGTAAATATCTACAATGCACAGGGCTTTATGACTGAAGTATTGGCTGCATCTATCCGTAACCCATTACATATTGTACGTTGTGCAGAAGTTGGTGCAGATATCTGTACCTGCCCGCTGAGCTCGATCACAGGCCTGCTGAAGCACCCGCTGACCGATATCGGACTGGCGCAGTTTATGGCTGATGCAAAGAATCTGTAAGGATTTGTGAAGATTTTCCGTAAATAAGGATTTCCACTTTATATTTGCGTATCGGGCTATTCCCGGTACGCTTTTTTATTCTAAGCACATACGGTTATGATTGAAGTTAAGCACGTAAAAAAGAGATTTGGCGACAAGGAGATTTTGAAGGATGTGAGTTTTACCATGTACCCCGGTCAGACGAACCTGATCATCGGGGCCAGTGGTAGTGGTAAGACGGTAATGATGAAATGCATGATCGGCTTGTTTAAACCCGAAGAAGGACAGATCCTTTATGAAGGCGAGGATCTATTGTCTATAGATGCCAAAGAGATGAAGGAGATCCGTAAACAGATCGGTATGCTCTTCCAGGGTTCGGCATTGTTTGACAGTATGACGGTACAGGAAAATGTTATGTTTCCGCTGAATATGTTTACCAATGATTCTTTTGCTAAAAAGAAAGCCCGCGTAAATGAAGTACTGGCTAAAGTGGAACTGACCGATGCCAACCATAAATATCCGGCCGAGATCAGTGGTGGTATGAAAAAGCGCGTTGCACTTGCCCGAGCCATTGTACTGAATCCGAAATATCTTTTCTGCGATGAGCCTAACTCAGGCCTCGATCCGCAGACCTCTCTCGTGATCGATCACCTGATCAAAAACATTACCCGCGAGTATAACATCACTACTGTAATCAATACACATGATATGAATACGGTAATGGAAAGCGGTGATCATATTGTGTATATGCACAAAGGCGAGAAGCAGTGGGAAGGTTCTAATGAAGAAATTATCTTCAGTGAAGATGAGCTGCTGAACAACTTCATCTTTGCTTCTGAATTCCTGAAAGGCGCCAAAGAAGCTCGGATCAGGGAAGCCCGCAATGCCGGCAAGTAATGATATCCCTGTCCATAAAGGGCTTTAACTGAATTTAACGCTCTTTAACATTTTTTTTATATATTTTTATATAAAGTTTAGACCCATCAAAAAGCATCTCTATGCGATATGTAAAAAAAATAATCCTGTTTCACCTCTTTGCTTTATTCCTGATCTGCCAGGGTAAATCTGTTTATGCCAGCCACACCATGGGCGGAGATATACAGTACGTTTGTCTCGGGAATAACAGATTTGAATTTACATTTACCATCTACCACGATTGCCTTACCGGCAATCAGGAGGCTATTAATGCAGATGACCCTTCGTTCTATGCAATATTTGAGAAAGGAACGAATGCTGCTGTGCTGAGGGCATCGACCGGACCGGCGATCATCCGGCAGGTTGTACCTACCGGATTCAGCAATGAATGCATCAGCAATTTTCCGAATGTGTGTATGAGCAAAATGGTATTTAAGTTTACCGTTACCCTGCCCCCATCTGCTAACGGATACCTGTTTGTCTATCAGCGCTGTTGCCGTAATGCCAGCATTACCAATATTTTCAGCCCGGGCGTAACAGGTTCTACCTTTACGATAGATATTCCTCCTTTTTCTGCCGGACAGTGTATCAATAATAGTCCTGTATTTCATACCGCACCGCCGCAGATCATCTGCGCCAACAATCCGCTGAATGTAGACTTCTCGGCATCGGATGCTGACGGAGACTCTTTAAGCTACGAATTATGTTCTGCCTATATCGGCGGTGATGAGTTTAATCCTAACCCGGGTCTGCCAGGTCAGCCACTGATTCAGGCCCCACCGTATAACCCGGTAAGTTATGTACCACCCTTCACACCAACAGCACCATTACCTTCTAACCCGGCACTAGCCATTAATCCGACTACAGGTTTAATGACCGGAAGACCCACTGCGGTAGGAAGGTATATTGTAACCGTTTGTGTAAAAGAATGGCGTAACGGTGTAGTTATCAATACGGTAAGCCGTGACCAGCAGTTTGTTGTAACGGACTGTTCCCGAAATGTGATTGCCGATATACCGCAATTGAGTGATGAGCCCGGCACCTATATCATAAAATGTGCGAGCGACCGTTCTGTATTCTTCGAGAACAACAGTGCCGGTGGCAATACATTTTTCTGGGATTTCGGTGTACCCAATACCACTTCCGATACTTCCGTAGCGTTTGAACCAACCTTTACCTATCCTGATACCGGCATATACCTGGTAAAACTGATCGTGAACAGAGGTACAACCTGTTCAGACAGTATCACCCGTCTGGTAAAAGTGTACCTGCCGCATCATGCAGATTTCAAATATGATGGTAATTTATGCCAGGGCAGTCCTCTGCAGTTTACAGACCTGTCGACAACACAGATGCCGCCATTTGTGTTCTGGCAGTGGGATTTCGGTGACGGACAGACCTCCAGTCTTCAAAACCCGGTACATACGTATAATACCAATATTGAAAATCATGTGGTACGCCTGATTTCAGCATCGCAGAGAGGCTGTCGCGATACGGCGATAAAGACGATTGTCATTCCTTACTTCGATCCGAGTGCAGGTGCTGATACCATCATTGTAAAGGGATATCCTTTCAATATGCGGGGCAGTGGCGGAGCTACCTATGAATGGACTCCGACAGATTTCCTGGTGAATCCGACCGATCCGCTTACGGCCACTAATTATACTTCCAGTGGTGTATACCCTTACAATCTTAAAGTTACCAGTGCTCAGGGCTGTATGGCTACTGATTCAGTAACGATTACGGTAGTAGATAAACCATGGTTTATTGTGCCTTCCGGATTTACACCAAATGGTGATGGACGCAATGATATTGTAAAACCAATCTCTGTAGGCTACATGCGCCTGCTGTATTTCAAAATATACAATCGTTTTGGCCAGCTGGTATTCCAGTCATACAGCTTTAATAACGGTGGCTGGGACGGCTATTTCAACGGTAAACCTGCAGAGACAGGTGTATACTTCTGGCATGCTGCGGCAGTAGATCCGTTTAATGAAACTTATGAAGCGAAGGGCGATATAACCCTGTTCAGATAAAATTATATATACCAAAGATGAAAGTTGTTATTACCGGCGCTACCGCAGGAATCGGCAGGGCCTTAGCAGAAGAATTTGCCCGAAACGGGCATGATTTATGGATCACCGGCAGACGCACAGACCGGTTGACTGAAATCAGTACACAACTGCAGAATGAATATAAGGTAACCGTAAACTATACCTGTTTTGATGTTCGTGAAAGAGCCGCTGTAGAAAATGCGGTAGCGACAATCGCCGCTGCCTGGGGTGCGCCCGATATACTGATTAATAATGCCGGCCTGGCCCTAGGGCTTTCCGGTATTGAAAACGGTGATGTGGATCAGTGGGAAACCATGATCGACACCAACCTGAAAGGATTGTTATATATGACCCGCCATATAGCCCCGCTGATGGTGAAGGAGAAAAAAGGCCATATCATCAATATTGGCTCTACTGCAGGTAAGACTGTATATCCCAATGGTAATGTGTACTGTGCAACCAAACACGCTGTAGTGGCGCTTTCTGAAGGCATGCGCATAGACCTGATGAATTATAATATCAAAGTTACTGCCATCAATCCCGGTATGGTAGATACCGAATTCTCCTGGGTACGCTTCAGCGGTGATGAGGACAAAGCATCCAAAACATATGATGGCTTCGAACCCTTACATGCTGCCGATGTAGCCCGCACTGCTTACTATTGCGCTACCCTTCCCGAGCATGTTTGCCTCAACGAAATTACCATGACCTGCACCCGCCAGGCCAATGGCATCTTTAAAACAACAGATGCTGCTGTGCAGCAGTCCTGAGTGTACGAATCAGATATTATAGAAAATGACTTTAAATACATATTACTAATAAAGCCAGGCGATTGCCTGGCTTTATTAGTAATATGGAGGTAGAGATAGAGATTAGAGATTAATCATTATCATCCGATCCCATATCGAAACGAACTTCCTTCTCGGACAGATTCGGCACTTTAGGTACAATACCGAAGTTACAAATGTTATTGTCCGGTGTGCGGTCGATCAGTTTATTATAAGGATCTATTCCGGCAAAGACCGGCTTTTCTTTCACAATAAACACAAATGTTTTTTCCGGTGCATCGATCTTCACTTTATGGAAAACCAGCGGATTATACTGCTCTTTGGCTCCTTTAGTTACAGCGGCAAATACGCCTATGTCGATATAATCATTCACCTGTTGTTTAGTGTTATTACCCATGCTATCGGAACGGAACTTCACGCAGCCCACCGTCAGGGTGACTTTGTAACGGCCATCAGACATCGGTTCTGATTTCAGCGATTTGACATAGTTTTCATATACGGTGATATATTCAAACATGTCGGAGATGATATACTTAAGGCTATCCGGAGTAGCTGATCTCAAACAGTTTACAAAGGCTACTGCATCTGTGTAAGGAGGCTCCTGGTAGGCCACCTGGCCAATGAAGCGGCGCAGGGCTGCATTCAGGCTGTCTTCCCCTATATAGTCTTTCAGCGCATACATAATCACACTTCCTTTCTGGTAGTGAATGTATTGCTGGTTCTCTACATACATCAGTGGGCGCTCTCCTTTGCCATCTACAGTTCTGCTGCGCAGGTAATTATCCATCTCATGCTTCAGGAATTTCTTCATGTTATCTTTTCCGTAACGATGCTCCATCACCATCAATGCGCTATACTGCGACATCGTCTCCGACAGCAAGGTACTACCCTGCACATTAGCCCCGATTACCTGGTGCGCCCACCACTGGTGCGCCACCTCATGCGCGGTTACATAGTACGGCAGATCAATCTTGCTCCAGTCGCTGGTATCTACTTTATTGGTAAAGCCGATATCTTCAGAGAACGGAATGGTATTGGCAAAAGATTGTGCAAAGGAGGCAAATCGAGGGAACTCGATAATACGTACCTGGCGATGCTGATAAGGAGAGAAGTTCTTCGTATAATAAGACAGACCGTCTTTGATCGAACGGATCATATTCTCTACATTGAACTCATGCGCTTTATTATAATAGATCTCAATATTAACGCCATTCCATTTATCTCTCTTGATCGCGTAGCGGGCCGACTGGTATGCATAAAAGTTCAGCATTGGGCTGTCCATTTTATACTTAAAGAAGTTGCGGCCGTTTTCTTTCCACTGCTTCACCAGGTAGCCCGGTGCAATGGCCGTCTGATCTCCGCTGGTGCTCACCTGTGTTTCGAAACGAATCCAGTCTGCATCATTGGAAATATACGTATTCATATGCGCTGCACTGTCATTGATGCGTGCCATACGCATCTTCGGAGGCAGGTTGTATTTTTTACGTTCCCGATTAGAAGACAGCTCTGATGCATCATTATAGCCCAGGCTTGGCATCATCTGGTTGTTGAAGAAGCTACCATTCGATACTACCAATGTGTTGATATCATCATTGGCAAATCCCTTAGGTGCATAATCAAACTCGAAACTCAGCTTTACAGAATCGCCTGGTTGCAATGGCTGCTGTAACTTAAACAGCTTTACGCCAAATTTCCGATCATCTTTAATTACGGTTGATGATACATTCAGATTCACCTCTTTATACAATACCGGGGAGGTCTCGTCAAAAAGGTTTACATAAACAGTATCTACCGGAAGCTGATGCTTATTTTTCAGCCAGTAAAATCCTTTGGCATGAAAACCACCCTTGTCCGGATAGATATCTACATCAACATTGGCTTCCACGATACGCGGCTGCAGGGTATGTTCATAACGCTTAAAGTTTTGTTCATACTCCACACTTTCGCGGGTTATTTCCTTTACAGTCTTGTATGTATTTAATACCTGAGTATTGTAATAAATATAACTGCCCCAGGCAATGAAAGAAAGTACACTCAGACCAAGGGCCAGCTTCATACCACGGGTCACTTCTTTTTTCGAAAAACGCAGGCGCGCTCCTATCTTGTACTCCTTACCTCTGCCATAGAAGTATAAGGCGACAAAAACGATGATCAGTACAAAACTCAGCCAGTAAGCCTTATAGGCGAACCATGGGAATAAAGGACCATAACCATTCAGTGCCGAATAAGGCAGGCGCGGACCATCAGAATCAAAATTGTATAATTTGTTATTCCACTCCAGTTTAGAAAACAGGATGCCCAATAACATTAATGGAATCAGGGAGAAGAAGAAACCCAGGTATTTGTTCGGCGCAAATACCTGTATCGCAAGGCATATGCCTACCGTGATAGAAAAAGAAGTCAGTCCCAGTACTACAATGCTGATCATGTATTGCATCAGGTCTATATGCAGGAAAGACTGGGATACCTGTATAATGATACCGGTAAGCACCGCCACCAGTTGCAGCAGCAATACAATACCCATCAAGCCCACATATTTAGAGAAGAACAATACAGTATTACTTACCGGTGTGGCATGGATCAGTTCATCGGTGCGGGTTTCCTTCTCGCGGAATATAATAGTACCGGAGAAGAAGACTACAAAGATCATGGTCAGGAATCCATAAGAACCTACAGAACGGATCACGTTCTCTGTAAGCGGTTGCATAGCACTTTCGTACGCATTGTTACTGAAGTAGTTAATGAGCCAGATAAGGCCCACCATCAGTATGGCGATGATGATAAAGAAGGTACTTTGTGCAATCTTACGGAACTCAAATTTGGACAGATACCATAGCTGAGACCAGGACGAAACCCTGTTAAAGGCTCGTCGCACCACCGGAATATCGGACAATGTATGATAACCCGATGTGGCCGGTGCACTGCTTTCCTCCTTACGTTTAAACAAACGGAAAGGGGTAAGAAACTGTGTAAAGCTAAAGCGGTAATAGCTGATAGCGGTCAGTACAATCGCAATGCCGATCCAGAGCAGCCTGTTTTTCAGCAGGATGTCTTTCAGTGGTATGAGCCTCGTATTCTGCTCTGCAGGTGTCCAGTATTCCGTTATGGTTCCGAAAGCAATGCTTCCGAATGGCTCTATGATAGCAGAAAGTGTTTTCTTATCCAGGTCTGCGCTCATTGCTTCTGCAATACTGCGCAGAATGAGCAGGATGATACAGAACAGGTATGCGGTCAGTGTTTTGCGGGTAAAAGTGGTTAAGGCAAAAAGCACTATACCGATGAAAAATACATTAGGTAGGGTGAATAAAAGGAAGGGTTGCAGGAAGTTCATCAGTTCAAATGCACCAACTACAGGTTTACCCATTCCCGGCAATAGTCCGATAAAATAACCAATCAGGTAACCAGACATCACAAAAATACCCAGTACCAGTGCTGCCAGGAAACGTCCGAAGAAATAACCGGCCTTGCTGATGGGCTTGGTAAAAAATAATGCATGGGTATTGTACTCATAGTCTTTCTGAATGGCCGTCGCCATAATAGAGACCAGTACGATACTGTTCAGCAATCCGAATACACTGCCATTGAGTGCGACCAGCAGAGAAGATACACTGTATGCCGAATTGGCAATAGTACTATGATCTCCCTCAAAGGTATTGAACAGGCCTACCTGTTCAAAGCCGATCACCATACTCAGTGCCAGGAACAATCCGAAAAATATATAGATCATGGGTCGCTTAAAACCCAATCTCAGTTCAAAACCAAATATTGCAGCAAACATAAGCTTAGTTTATAGAGTTATTGACAATAGCAGAAAAATACACATCCTCCAGTCCTACAGGAGCAGGCTCAAAGCCATTACCCGGATCTTCTTCGCTGAATATGCGCAGGATCAGCGATCCGCTGACCATAGAAGAGGAGATGGCATTGTACTTTTCTTTATACGCACTGAAGGTGCTGCTGTCAATCGGTTTCATCCATATTTTGCCGTCGATACGATGTACGGCATCCTGCGGACTTCCTTCATATAAGATCGTTCCGTGGTTCATAATCACCATTTTACGACAAAGGTTTTTTACATCATCTACTATATGTGTGGAGAGTATTACGATGGTTTGTTCGGCAATCTCACTCAGCAGGTTCTGAAAGCGGTTGCGCTCCATAGGGTCCAGACCGGCTGTAGGTTCATCCACAATCACCAGGCTCGGATTACCGATCAGTGCCTGGGCAATGCCGAAGCGTTGACGCATACCACCCGAGTACTCGCTCACGTTACGTCTGCGTGCCTCGTACAGATTGGTCTGCTGCAGCAAGGCAGAAACCAGTTCTTTGCGTTCACCTTTATTAGTAATGCCTTTTAATACGGCAAAGTGATTCAACAGGTCCCAGGCCGATACTTTAGGATAGAAACCAAAATCCTGCGGCAGGTAGCCCAGCTGCTTGCGCAATTCATTTTTCTGATGAATTACATCAATATTACCCAGTTTAATACTACCGGAATCAGGATCTTGCAGCGCAGCAATCGTACGCATCAGGCTGGACTTGCCGGCACCGTTAGGGCCCAGCAAACCAAACAATCCTTTTTCAATGGTCAGATTTATATTGTTCAGTGCTTTTACACCGTTAGGATATACTTTGTTTACATTTTCAATGACTAAATTCATAGTAATAATGCGTTTTTGATGCCACAAGATAAGTTATACGAACAAATATAGTGTGTCATTTCATCGGACCTATCCCCCATTGCGGGGGAATTTTATCAACTTTACAGGTATTTTTATCAAAACAGAGTCTTCACCATACAGATCAAAGCATAATAGACGGGCTACACCCGATTATATTACTTTACTTGAGATGAAGAACGGCAGGGAGGGCACACGCAAGGGCGCGTGCGCTAGCCAGGTCTCTTACATGCAAACATTTGACATACGCAGGCAAGCATACGTTTCTTACATACAAACATTCGACTTACGCAGGCAAGCATACACCTCTGACAGGCAAACATTTGACTTATGCGAGCAAACATACGTATCTAACATACAAACATTCAACTTACGCAGCCAAGAACACGCCGCTGACATGCAAACATTTGACATACGCAGGCAAACATACGTCTCCTACAGGCAAGCCTTTGAAATAAGCAGGCTAGCGCAGGCTCCCTCGCGTGTGCCTGTTTGTATCAATTGAGGTACGTGTTTGGGAACGCGCACCAGCATCGGAGATTTGCTCGAAATGACGGGAAGGAGGGCGGATACTTGTCGTACCCTAAGGTTCGCGAAGGATACACAGTAGCTAACATATTCACCTCGAGAACCTTAGCGAACAGCGGAAGATAACTTCCTTTTTAATACCAGAGATATACCAGTATAATGCGTAACTTAGTACTAATCCTTTTAATATATACTCACATCCTAAACGCCTGCTATTATGAAAGACCTTTTCTCCCAGCACTCGGCAGACTATGCAAAGTACCGGCCACAATACCCCGAAGCATTATACCAATGGTTAGCCGACCAGGTTGCAGGTACGGATCATGCTTGGGATTGTGCTACGGGCAATGGCCAGCTGGCCCGGCACCTGTCGCTCATCTTCAAACAGATTGAAGCGACAGACATCAGTGCCCAGCAGCTGAAAGAAGCCCCTCAATTGCCTAATGTGCGGTATAGTGTTCAGCCTGCTGAACAAACTGATTTTCCCGATCATACCTTTGATCTAATTACCGTGGCACAGGCCATACACTGGTTTGACTTCGATGCATTTTATAAGGAGGTTAAGCGTACCGCCAAACCCGGGGCCTTATTGCTGGTGACGGGTTATGGCAATCTGAAGGTAACCAATGTGGTAGACCAGATCATCGCACACCTTTATGATGATATTCTGGGCCCTTACTGGGACCCGGAGCGGAAGTATGTCGATGAAGAGTACAAGACAATCCCCTTCCCCTTTACCGATATTAAAGTTCCGCATTTTCCCGTATCGTTTAGCTGGAGCCTGGAGCACCTGATTGCTTACCTCAATACCTGGTCGGCCGTAAAACATTACGAAAAGAAACATGGAACAAACCCTGTTGATAGCATAACGGATGCGCTAAAACAAGCCTGGGGTCCTGCTGCGGAACATTCTGTACATTTTCCTTTATTATTAAGAGCCGGTAGAATATAAGCGGTATTGTCCCTATTTTTGTGCATTCAAGACAAAGGCTATGTACCATTTCAGAAACGATTATGCAGAAGGCGCGCACCCATCTATTCTCCAAAAGCTGCTGGAGACCAATCTCGAACAGCAGGCAGGTTACGGAGAGGATATCTATTCCACAGAGGCAAAAGCAATCCTGAGGCAAAAAATGAATCATCCCGAAGCGGTCATTTATTTTATCTCTGGTGGCACACAGACCAATCTGATCCTGATCTCTTCTTTGCTGCGGGTTCATGAAGCGGTAATCAGTGCACAGACAGGTCATATTGCGGCCAATGAAACCGGTGCTATCGAGGCTACAGGGCACAAAGTCATAGCCGTTCCGGCAACAGATGGCAAGCTACAACCTGCTGATATACAGTCAGTAATGGATGCTTACGCACTCAGACCACATGTGGTAAAGCCGCGCATGGTCTACATCTCCAATGCTACAGAGACGGGTACTATATACAGTCTTGCAGAACTGGAGGCTTTGTCTGCCTTTTGCAAAGCACATCAGCTGATATTATTTGCCGACGGGGCCCGTCTGGGCCATGCCCTTACGGCCGCATCAAATGATGTACGCCTGGAAGATATGGCGCGACTGACGGATGCATTCTATATCGGGGGCACCAAAAATGGCGCTTTGCTGGGAGAAGCCCTTGTATTTGGCAAGCCCGAACTAGCCGATGAGGTGGATTATGCCCTCAAACAAAAAGGTGCTCTGCTGGCCAAAGGACGGGTAATGGGTATACAGTTCCTGGAACTGTTCCGGGATGATCTCTACTTCGACCTGGCCAGACATGCTAATCGTATGGCTGCAAAAATGGCACAGGCTATTAAAGCAAAAGGCTTTAGCTTTCTTTCTGAACCAACTACTAATCAAATCTTTCCGATATTACCCAAAGCACTTATTGAACATCTAAGTACACAATTTGCCTTCTATATATGGAAGGAAATAGATGCAGACTATGCTGCCGTAAGGTTGATTACGTCCTGGGCCACAGACGAGCAGATGGCTGATGCTTTTATTGAGGCAATGAACCAATACACCAATAATGGAAAATGATGCACAGCAACTAAGCCAATACCTAAGCAGTTTATATTCCATGCCGGAAGATGTGCTGCAGGAAGGCATTAACCTGTTCAGGACAGTACCATTACCTAAAGGTGCTTTCCTGTTCCGAGAAGGGATGATATGCCGGGAGCTGGCCTTCGTTCAGCAAGGGCTGTTACGGGCATTTTCGCTCAGAGAAGATGGCAGTGAGCTTACCTCCTGTTTTGCGATGGAGTATGATTTTGCCTGTGATTATAACAGTTTGATACATTCTGTACCGGCATCTAAAAGCATACAGGCACTGGAAGACTGCCAGCTTATGGTGATCACTCATCATAACCTACAGCAGCTGCAGGAACGATATCCGGCCTGGCAGCATATGGGCAGAATACTGGCCGACAAAGAATTTATTGAGAAAGAAAGATGGGCCAACCGGCTTCGCCTCGATAATGCGGCGGCACGCTATCAATATATACTGACAGCGCAACCCAGTCTGATAAACCGCGTGCCAGTACACCAGCTGGCATCTTATCTGGGTATGACCACCAGAACGCTCTCACGAGCACGTAAGGCCCTGTGTACTCAGCCATAATGAAGACAAATGTCCTTTTTTAGTGTGGTGCGCCCCGGTAGTTTTGTCATCTGTATCCAATACATGATTTTATGACAACAGTAGCTCCGGGTGTATATCACCTTCCTCTTTTTTTCGGACATATGATCAATTGCTATATCGCTGATGGTTTCCTGATCGATGCCGGTATACGCAGTTCTTTTTCCAAAATACACAAAGCGACCCAAGGGCTTCCGATAGAAGCGCATGTGCTTACCCATGCCCATCCCGATCACCAGGGCAGCAGCCATGCGATCTGCAATGCCCTCAATATTCCTTTATGGTGCAGCGCTCCGGAACAGGAGCAGGCCGTATCAGGCAAGGTAACCGGAGAATACCCTTCCCCCCAGCACCTTATTCCGAGATGGCAACAGCAATACTGGGCCGGGCCCGGACATCCGGTGGACAGAACATTGAAAGAGAATGATCGTATCGGCTCCTTTACCGTGATCGAAACACCGGGGCACTCCAGCGGACACCTTTCCTTTTTTCGCGAAACCGATGGCACCCTGATCCTGGGAGATGTGGCCACTAATATAAATCTGCTTACGGGAATCCGGGGGCTGCATCTGCCTCCAGGGCTTTTCACAAAAGATAAAGAACTGAATATCCGCTCCTTAAAAAAGCTGGCGCAACTACATCCGCGCATCATCTGCTTCGGACACGGGCCGGTACTCCGTAATGACAAACGCCAGTTCGAAAGCTTTGCGGCGAAATTGTAATAATTTGTTTAAAATCGTCGTTATCAAGTGTGGCATATCAATTTGTTCTACATTTGAAATACCAAGCACGTAACCCTGACCGATAACACTGTAGCAGAACTGATATGAGCAAAACGACACGTCCGGAAACGATGACCAGAGAATACCTGGATTTTATAGACCAGCACCTAGCCGATATTTTATCCGGCGCTACCGCTGAGATGATGGAACTGAAAGATATTGCGGCAGCCATGCACGTATCACATTCCCATCTTTCTGATACCATAAAAGAACATACTGGCCACCATCCCTGCCATTTTTATGACCAGAAGATACTGGATATTGCTAAAAACATGCTGCTGCATGATGCGGTATCGGTAGCAGATATTGCCCGTACCCTTACATACGATCCTTCTAATTTCTCCAAATTTTTCAAAAAGTTTGAGGGATTGACACCGGGCCAGTTTCGTAAAAAATATATAACGCTGCAAAATACCGAAGCTAACACCATGGCAATGCTGTAAAATGTTGAAATTTCGTGTCTTCAAATCACAAATCAATATGAACAAAATAGCATTAGTAACCGGCGGCAGCCGTGGCTTAGGCAGAAACATGGCAGAGGCTTTAGCATCAAAAGGCCTGGATGTAATCATTACCTATAAAAGCAATTCTGAAGAAGCAAACAATGTAGTGCTGGCCTTGCAGCAAAAAGGCGTTAAGGCCCATGCACTGCAGCTGGATACTGCAGACAGTCAGTCATTTGCTGCATTTTCAGACACACTTAAAGAATCTTTACATACTCATTTTCAAACAGATAAAATCAGTTACCTCATTAATAATGCAGGCATTGGCATTCATGCCTCATTTGAGCAGACTACCCCAGAGCAGTTTGATCAGTTGATGAATATTCACTTTAAAGGAGCCTTCTTCCTGACCCAGCAACTGGTGGCCACACTCATTGCCGATGGTGGTGGCATCATCAATATCTCTACCGGCCTTACCCGTTTTGCCACTCCGGGTTATGCAGCTTATGCCTCCATGAAGGGTGCAATGGAGACACTAACCAAATACCAGGCTAAGGAACTGGGCAACCGTGGCATCAATGTAAATATTGTGGCACCCGGTGCTATTGAAACCGATTTCGGTGGTGGTGTAGTAAGAGATAACAAACAACTCAACGATATGCTGGCGGCACAAACTGCCCTGGGTCGCGTGGGTGTACCAAATGATATTGGTGGCGTGGTAGCCTTCTTATGTACCGATGAGGCGAAATGGATTACGGCACAGCGCATTGAAATATCGGGAGGTATGTTCTTATAAAGAATTCTTATAGCGCGAATAACAGATCATAAATAAAAAAACATTTTTTTTGTATTTTGGAACAGCCATTGTGCCGGTTACCATGCCGGTATGCTGGCTGTTCTGTTTATCACCATTTGTTATTCATTTATGCATCATACATTACTCCTGGTCTTAGGCTTACTTTTTGCAGTACTTATGCTGGTCATGCTGGCACAGAAGGTCAAAGTGGCCTACCCTATTTTCCTGGTTATAGCCGGACTGGTTATCAGTTTTATACCCGGTCTGCCGCGCATCTCGCTGAAACCGGACCTGATCTTTACCATTTTTCTGCCGCCATTGCTGTATGAAGCAGCATGGTATACTTCCTGGAAGGATTTCTGGAAATGGAAACGACCGATCAGCCTGCTGGCCTTCGGACTGGTATTCTTTACGTCACTGGTGGTGGCTTATTGTGCCAACAGCTTCATTCCCGGCTTCACCCTTGCCCTTGGCTTCCTGTTGGGTGGCATTATCTCTCCGCCAGATGCTGTGGCTGCTGCTACGGTATTAAAAGGCCTTAAAGTACCCAAAAGAATACTGACCATACTGGAGGGCGAGAGCCTTGTGAACGATGCTTCCTCCCTGATCGTGTTCCGCTTCGCACTGGCGGCGATTCTTACAGGTAGCTTCTCTATGCAGCAGGCTACAGGGCAGTTCTTCCTTGTGGCGGGCATGGGTGTAGTTATCGGATTGGCCGGTGCGCATATTATGTATGTGATCCATCGGTTCATGCCTACTAATGCGGCTACTGATGCGGCGTTTACGGTTATGACCCCCTATATGCTCTTCCTGGCTGCAGAACAATTCCACTTTTCCGGCGTAATGGCGGTAGTCAGCGGTGGATTATTTATCTCTTTCCGGGCACATGAAGTGTTCCGCAGTGGCCACAGCCGCATGAATATGCTGGGTGTCTGGACCACAATGATCTTTCTAATGAATGCGCTGGTGTTTATCTTGATAGGACTTGCACTACCGGATGTGATTGAGGGACTGGGAGATTATTCTATTAAAGATGCCATTATCTACGGACTGATTATCAGCGCAATCGCTATTGTTTTACGCATGTTGTGGGTATTCCCCGCGGCACATCTGCCCCGAATCCTGAGCAGCAGGATACGCAAAGATCCGTCTCCCGGCTGGAAAGGTCCGCTAATCATCAGCTGGGCTGGCATGAGAGGAGTGGTTTCTTTGGCGACTGCCTTATCCATTCCTTTGTTTATGGATGATAAGGTAACGCCCTTTCCCCACCGCAGCTTGATTATCTTCATTACTTTTGTTGTGATCTTTGTAACCCTTGTTTTCCAAGGACTTACATTGCCCTTAATCATTAAATGGACGGGCATAAAAGAGATCGATATTATTGCTCCGGAAAATGAGCAGCAGGCTGGTATCCGCTTCAACCTGAACAAGGTGGCCCTGCAACAGATCAATGACCACCATCATCATCACCTGGATGTAAATGAATTTTTACGCCAGCTGAAAACAGAGCTGGAGGCTGATCTGCAAATGACCCAGCAAAAGCTGGAAACACTGGGCTGCAATATGGATGAACACGGGCGCATTCAATCCTTCAATCATATATTACTGGATCTGTATCACACACAACGTCAGGAACTGTTCCGACTGCGCAGAGAAAACCTGTTCAGTGACAGCGAGATCCGTAAGGCCGAGTTGCAGCTCGACCTCAGCGAAATGAAGGTGACGGGCATCAGCCATTAGCCTATTTCTTTACGGATATTCAGACATATTACAACAACATAATTATCAGGGGTGCAAGGATGTAAAAATCCAGTTGCACCCCTGATTTTATATATACCATCTCCCTTCCCGATACCGGTAGCCAATTTATGTAGAAATCGTAAAATATGTTATGAGGCAATGACCTTATTGAAAGGGTCGAAACAATAAATTAATATAGATGTGGAAAAATAAATTATTAGATTAGCCTAACTTTTTTATTTTTGCATTAATAAAACAAATTTAGCGTTGAAAAACTTCACACAAAATATTATATGTACCACTGGTCTGATGGCCATTACCTCTTTGGCCATTGCTCAGGAAATTGCATCACCCGACAGCGTGCAACAGGACAAACAAAAGCAAACAGTACTTGATGATGTGGTGGTAACCGGAACGATGAAAGAGGTATCCAAGATCAATAGTCCTGTGCTCGTTGAGGTGTATACCCCAGCCTTCTTCAAAAAGAATCCTACTCCGAATATCTTCGAAGCCATGCAGAATATCAATGGTGTACGTCCGCAGATCAATTGTAATGTCTGCAATACCGGCGATATCCACATCAATGGTCTCGAAGGACCCTATACGATGGTCCTGATTGACGGTATGCCTATTGTGAGTAGTCTGTCTACGGTGTACGGCCTGTCCGGCATTCCCAATTCTATTGTGGAGCGTATAGAACTGGTCAAAGGTCCGGCCTCTTCTTTGTATGGCAGCGAAGCTGTGGGAGGGCTGATCAACATCATTACCAAAGCGCCGGGCAATAAGATACAGGCCAGTGCCGACCTCATGGCGACCAGCTGGCAGGAATATAATATAGATCTGGGCCTGAGTATACCTTTGGGTAAAAAATGGAGTATAATGACGGGGGTTAATTATTTCAATTACCAGCAGCCTGAGGATAAGAACAAGGATAACTTTACGGATGTTACCCTCCAGAACCGTATTTCTGTATTTCAAAAGTGGAATTACAAACGTAAGGAAAGCCGTGTGGCCAGCATTGCAGGCCGCTATCTGTATGAGGATCGCTGGGGCGGAGAAATGAACTGGACGCCACAATTCAGAGGCGGGGACAGCATATATGGAGAAAGCATTTATACTAAACGATGGGAACTGATTGGTAAGTATCAGTTACCGGTAAAGGAGAAACTGATGCTCTCCTTCTCTTATAATAATCATGATCAGAACAGTGTATATGGCACTACCCGCTATATGGCACTGCAAAATATTGCCTTCGGCCAACTGACCTGGGATAAGCTGGTAGGCAAACATGATCTTTTGCTGGGTACTGCTCTGCGGTATACTTATTATGATGACAATACTGCTGCAACCATAAAGGCTCAGAAAAGTATGCTTCCCGGCATCTTCCTGCAGGATGAATATACTTTCAACAATAAACATAAGTTATTAATGGGCTTCCGCTATGACCATCATAATATACATGGTAACATTTACACTCCACGTCTGGCTTATAAATGGGCAGTCAGTCCGGAACATATTATCCGCATCAATGCAGGCACGGGCTTCAGGGTGGTCAATATCTTCACCGAAGAACATGCTGCATTAACCGGTGCGCGCAGCCTGTCTATTCTGAACGATCTGAAACCAGAGCGATCTTATAACATCAACCTGAACTATAACCGCAGAATATTCAGTGAACAGGGGCATTTTTATAGCTTTGATATTACAGGATTCTATACCTATTTCACCAACCGCATTGTGCCCGATTATGAAACCGATCCGAATAAGATTATCTATGATAACCTGGATGGCTATGCCGAAAGTAAAGGTATAAGCCTGAATATGGATATGAACTGGACCAGCGGGTGGAAATTCATGGGAGGCGCTACGCTCATGAGTAATACCGTTACTACAGCAAACATGACGAGACAGCAGATCCTTACCGAGAAATTTACGGCAACCTGGGCTATCTCTTATCTGATCAAACCTGCAAGGCTATCTATAGATTATACCGGTAATGTATATAGTCCTATGAGATTGCCACTACTCGGCCCCAATGACCCTAGAAGTGCTTATTCGACATGGTGGAGCCTGCAGAATATTCAATTGACTTACAAACATAATAAGCACATGGAAATATATGCGGGTATAAAGAACCTGCTGGACTGGACTCCTAACCGTAATAATCCGTTCATCATCGCCCGCAGCCATGATCCCTTTGATAAAAAAGTAGAATACGGTAGCAATGGTCAGGTAATGACCACTACAGAAAACCCGTATGGGCTGACCTTTGATCCAACCTATGTGTATGGGCCCAACCAGGGCAGAAGACTATTTGTTGGTCTGCGCCTGCAGCTTGGCGCTTAGGCACCAAACTGCCAGCACCAGTTTTGCATTTCCTTGAAGACGGTTCCTGCTACGGCAGGATCCGTTAAATTCAGATCGTAGCCTGCAGCAGTCAGGGGAAATAACCGGTTATAGCATTTGGTATTGTTCAGGATCACCTGGTAGGCATTTACCTGATTAAAGGGTACCACATCATCGGCTTTGCCATGAATTAATAAAGTAGGTGTTTTCTTGGGGTAAAACCTCGGACTTGCATCCAGGTAGGCAGCAGGAACACCTGTACCCAAAACATATGGCTTGCCGGTAATTGCTTCCAGCTCCTTTAATTTACCCAGAGCGATCATGTTACTCAGGTACATATCATCCGTCAGATCACTTGGTGCTGCCAGTGCAATAACTGCTTTGATCATGTCATCGAAATTATACTTGTGCGTGTACAACAGCGCCATATGTCCACCAGAGTTCATCCCCACTAATACATAACCACTATTGCGTATGCCCCACTCTTTACTATGGGCAGAGATGTAATTTATTGCATTGTGCATGTCTTCTACAATATCCAGGTAATGCACACCTAAAGTATCTGCATTACGTACATTGATATTGATAGCAGCAATATGATTACGCAAAAAACTATCCTGCCAGCGGGTCATTGTTTCTTTAGTTCCTGTCGTCCAGTAAGCCCCATGTAAGAGGATCACAACAGGAGTGTTCCCTGCCCTGCCTTTAGGCAGACATACATCCATCCTGTAAGCTGAATCAGTTCCATAGGCAACATTATACTGTTTCAGTTCATCCAGATTCGGATTTGCGGAAGGATTGTTTATAGATATACTTTTTTCACAGCTCAACATAAAAAAGCAGGCAAAAAGAGCAGAGAATACTAAACGCAAGTTCATTTAACAAAAATTTGGATGTAAATATAAGGAGTTTATAACATAAACCACAATATGAATATAAATACCTGCAGAATTTACTGTACATCATCTACTATAAACATCAAATCGCC